>Ga0123355_10004678_pt1 | contig 19939 bp, 16 predicted proteins | sample TergutEmb28metaG_3_FD_89872 | JGI IMG/M metagenome (GOLD analysis project Ga0123355, IMG submission 89872) | Embiratermes neotenicus P1 segment gut microbial communities from Petit-Saut dam, French Guiana - Emb289 P1 | ecosystem: Host-associated > Arthropoda: Insects > Digestive system > Gut ...
CTCCCTCAAGCAAATTTAACCATTTACCAAAAAGGAACTTATTATTCAGGGATACAAATTTTTAACAGTCTGCCTTTACAAATTAGGGAGGTTGCTGATAACCAGAGAAAATTCAAAATTGCTCTAAATAACTTTTCACACACTTACTCATTTTACTCAATAGAAGAGTACCTTAATAAATCATGAACTGAGATATGCATCACAAGATATCGTTACTGTAGTACATTTGATATAAGAACGTGGTTTGTGTGTATCACACAATTATTTTTAACTCTTAAGTTTTATCTAGTAGAATAATGTAAATACTGAAACGATCAGGCACTTTAACTGATAACAGTTTCTTGTAGAAACTTGACTTGTTGCTTATGTATTATGTATTATATTTACACACTACTACCATGTATCTTACTGCCTAGCCTCATTCTGTACTCTGCCTACTGCTATGTAATAACAAGTTCTATATCCACTCTGACGGATCTCTGGAATACTAAATAAATAAATAAATTTCTGAAATCCTTGACCAGTTCCTGTACTCTGAGCAGTGACTATGGAGTGTGCAGAAACTTCAACCTGAGGAATTCTGTCACCAGCAACCAGTTCACCTTTGTACATACTGCAAATTCACAAATGCTGTTTCAGTGTGCCACTTCTTGTTCCAAGGTTACAAAGTACAGCTAGGAGCACAGGAATGTCTCTTCTTCCTCTTTCAACTTTGGGTACTTTAATGCAGAATGTTGCCCTCACTACACATTCAATATGTGACAAGTAAGAAAGTTTTTCAATTTTTGGCTTCCAAATCAAGGCTTCCTTTTGCATCTCACCTCTCTTTCTCCATATCCATATTATTTACAAACAAAAACACATTTTGTGTATGAATTATAAATAGCACACAACAATATTTGTGCACTCCACTGCACATACACAACAAATGAGTGATGAAGGATTGCAGGTCATACTACCCACATTACATGCATTTCATGAATCCCTCATTCCATTCATCTCCAAAGCAATTTTTGTTCTCTTCATCAGTCAGAATGTTTATCACATTTTAAGCAACAAAGTTGCTGAAACACCAACTTACTGACCAGTTCCAAATATTGCATCATAACAGGCCTTCATGATACCTGATGGGCAGGCCTAGTTTGTCACAAATTGAAAACAATTTCAGGCCTACAATCCAGTGGTTAGTACAATTACCCACCACCACCCTGGTTTTTATCATGTTCTTAATGTCCTGATTAGCTCTTGTGATGCTTCTTTAGTTTTGGCAAAGGCTGGGCTCACCATGCAAAATATTAAATTCATTAAAATATTGCTGCAGAACTCTGTGTCATATACCTCTATTCTTATATGTCTATATTGAGGTAAATGAACTTAATCTTTCTTAGCTACTTGCAGTAACAGGAAAGCATCAGAGCATTATGCCAGGCAGGAAAAAAAGTATTACAAAAGAAAATGGACACCAGTCTGATAAGGTTAGCCACCTATCTTACACAAGAGTTGGTCAGCACTTGCTAGTACGTAACAGTGTTGATCGTTAAGGTCTGAGTGCACGTTTGAAGACTCATGTGAAGCTATGCAGTAAACATTTAGCTTCACACAGCACTCACTTTCTTTAATACATAAATTCACGTTTCTGAATATATGGCAAACATTATTGCACATGGACACTGCTTGAAATTACCAAGCAATGTGTGCAGCACCAATTATTCTTCTTTAGTACTTATAATTCAGCTGTAATTATTTGTAATACAATGTGTTATATTTGTGTGAAGCCATCTACCAGTGAAGCTGAAAATTATTTCTCAAGATTCCTAAAGGATCCACCATCAGACTCCACTCACTCTACATCAGAATCCCATCACCATCATTTGGTATATAACATCTGCCATTATTTGACCACAGAACACAAGGTGGCCCAAAAAACAAGAAAATATCTACATGCTGGCTTGCAATTTCTCTTCCTTTAGGTTCAAGGAGTCACAATACCACACATTTTGCCAGGTGGTCCTGATAAACAAATACAAATTTATATTTGTAACTGGAAACAGAATAACTAATTGAAGTGCTGATTGGTTCCTGAATAAAAAACTTCCCATTGATTTATGAGAAAACCACACACAGTATTTCATGATATACAGTAACAGATTTCACACTTCAAAGGAACATATTAGCTAACTCACTACATATATCAACTAGTTAAAACATACAGTCATCAAAATATTCTATGCATGAATGAAAGTAATTTCTTTATTCTATGGGATAAAAAGGTAAAGTGTTGCAAGCTTTCACCTTATAAACTTCAATTGCCACTTTCCATGCATTTATAAAAGAACAAAGTATTTCATGCAATAATGGGTACTTTGCACTTTAACATTATGATATACATTTCTTCAATATTACTTTTTAGTTAAAGTTTTAAAGTTACAATCTTCCCATCAGCTGCCCCCATCCCCTCCCTCTCCTGCATTTAAAGCTCTATTCCCATACAATTAAGGCTAACAATGTAAAGTCCCATTAGGCAGTTATTCACCAATATAAAATAAAGATAAGAGACACTATAATATATAAAACCTTAATGCACACTCTAATAGTAATTATGAAAAGAAAAGTAAATTCATATAAAACATTAATATGATAGCATGCATTATTACAGTAACAAAGAATAACTTATAATTCAATACCTTACAGTGTACGAAGAAATGGCAGATCTGAAGTTCAACCAATAGCATACTCTGTGTCATATGATACCAGTGAACACAAGGATAGCATAGTCAGTACTATGACCAGGCTACAGGCTGGACTCCGAATAACTGTTCGATTATCAGCAGAAACAACAGATTTATCTCTTTTCCAGAGCTTCCAGACTGGTTCTGGTGCACATCCAGCCTCCTATTCAACAGTACCAAGGGCTCTTTCCCCTGGCATAAATCATGTAGAGTTACAAATGAGTGTAGCAATACCTAAACTCCCCCACATACCTTCACAGTGTACCCACAGCTTCACCTTTACCATATGATACCACTACAGACATTGACATAAGGACTGGGTAGCTCAGTTGGTATAGAGACTGACTACGGGCTGGATGGTCTGGGGATCGAATCCCGGATGGGGGGTGAGATTTTCCGCCCATCCAGACCAGCCCTGAGGCCCACTCAGCCTCCTGTAAAAATGGGTACCAGGTCTTTCCCAGGGGTGAAGTGCAGCCGGGGTGTGCTTCTGACCACTCACCCCCTTCTAGTGCCACTGCCATGGAAGAGTAGAGCTATACCTCTACCCACCCACACTGGGCCTGTAACGGGATCACTTTACCTTTACAGACATTGACATCCAACAACAAGATGGACAATGAGAAATATATGCTTATGTGAACTCAAAAACTATACAACAGGCAGAGTTTCTGTAACAATCTGAAGGGACTGCAGCAACTTTCTGTTATAAATTCATTCATACTAACTTGTAGGTTTAGTCTGGGCTGGAATTTTCAATGGGTGCTTTGGATTCCATCCTCCTGAAGTTACCAGGTACACCCTCACTTTGTACATTGTATGGGGTGTAAGACCCCTGAATGTAGCTGAAGTCTCATCTGTAATGCCCTCCCTGAGCAGTGTTGAACTGTTGTGACCTACAAGCTCATATCGGTACTGGTACAGGTATCCGTTAAGAAATATGCAGTTGTGAGGTGGCTGCCAGTGTACTGCAAAGCTTGAGTTGGTGCGGTCACTCACTGGTATTGTGGCATTTAGCTCAGGAGCCACACCAGGTTCTAAGACAAAAAGAGAAAGTACATGACCTGAAGACATTTCATCTACGGTTGCCCACTGCTTGAGATTGTTTCTAATTTCCCTTTAAGATGACCAGTCAGCCAATTATTCCTGAACAACAAATGAAGAAATCTGTAAACACAGCAGAGGCCTTTGTTCTTCTGGGATGTTGTGCTCCATCACATGGTGCTTGTTGGCTAACATTTCAAGATTGTACAGTGAACTCATTTTTGAGGGTCAGAAAACTCCATCTTAACACAGTACAGGAACATATTTAGCAAACAACACACAGTTCCACTGCCACTTCTTATATACGCAGTGATGCACATATAAACACACACATACACACCAATGGATGTTACATAATGCCTCATTAGGTTAAAACAAAGGTTTGCTTAGGTTGTATCTCTGAATCCCATCAGGGTTACTCTGACACAGGGTTCCATGGTTTTCCTCACTTCTACCAGACAAATGCATAGGTAGTGCCTAGAAGCATGTTACTACCCGAAACACCACGTAGCAACCAATTGCACAAAAGTTATGCCAACAGCTGTGAAAGCCACAGGATGAAGATCAAAATAATTTACTTAGTGGACGAGGGATGTACGCACGGCATTGGAAGTTGTGTGATAATCCCAGACAAAGAATTGTGGATGCTCTGCATTCACCTGAAGACAATTCTGCCACAGATTTTGTGCTGTATGTTGAAGAATAAAATTATACCACAATTCATTCTACATTTATTTACTAGATTTAAGATACCCACATCAACATGAAATAGTTTTGACATTGTGGTACAGCAGTAAGAACTATTGTTTAGTTATTCTGGAGATTTGAAATTTACGGCAGAAAGTGGCAATTTTGAATGAAAATGTTTGTGGTTTTCCTGCCTTGCCATACAAATATAAGATTAGCTCATTAGAATAAGCATTACCTCTATTTTTGCTTCCTTCATAACACACCACACAAACTCACTGTCTTTCTACACTGTATAACTTAGGACATTTTTAATACTACTGTTAAATAAACCAAAATAAACATCCATACACACTCATAAGACCACAAACAAGAGGGATCCCTCAGGTTTGATTATTGGCACAGAGACTGGCTATCCTAAATGTTTCCTCCTGTATTTTGATGACAATTCTGGCAGAGCCTTTAAAATAAAGCATGACCACTTAATTCTGCATCCTTTCCAATTTATCATCAATAATCATCAGTTCATTTTATTCTAAGCAAACTACTGAGTTGTGAAAGCACCTATAAATGAAAAAACCCTAAGGAATGTCAATAGGACAGCATAAAACACTGTGGGTCCAGCTATTTGCAGAATTATTTCATCCATAGCAACTGAAATGAGCAGTGAATCTGCTGACAACCACACACTATGGAAACTGTGTCTTATGTAAGTTCTGATTCGTAACAAAAACTTGAAGTTGCATCATATTTAATTTTAATAAGAGGGAAATGATATGTTAAAAGAGAGATTACACAATTCATTTTTAAAAAGGTCTGAAGATCTTGTTCATAAGAACTAAAAAAGGATTGGTTGAATCTTCGTGAAACCATTCTCTTTCAATTCTGCAACTGTAAACATTACCAGGACTGATTACAGTTTTAAGTTCATTGACAATGCATGCTAACACTAGCAATTTATTTTTTTCTAATTTAATCACTGCTGAATTCAGCTGAATATTGGATGGCACCATAATCTTCTGAATTTTTCATCAAGGATAAGAGAAGCCTTGTTTTAAGTTTCATTGTATTTAACATGAAATAAAACATTAGAGCTAATTTAAATTTGATTCTCTGAGGATCACAACCATAAGCATTGTTGGGATAATAATAGGATCCTGCTGACTGAAACCCTTTGATTCAGCTCCAATCCTGCAATATTGCAATGCACCCTCCTCTCACTTCCTGGCCAAAATATTTGGTATCAGAATTCTGCTGATGCAATGTAATACACAGCATTATTTTGTATCTCTTACTGTCAGTGGGTGTCCATATTAGCCCAGCTGGCAGTGTTTCCCTACACTGCAGGTGTCTAGGGCACAATTCCCAATGAGGGGAATATTTTTACCTTAAGTTAAGTTTATGTTTTATTATACATTCTGTTAATCTCTACAAGGTCAATCAACTTACAGGATGTAGAATTTGTCTTTTTAATAAAACACTGAACAACATGTGATAATTACAAAATATATGCATTCTACAAAGAACAGAGTTATTCAACACAGCAGATGTGCTGGTATACTATAAAAATGCTTCCAGTAATTAATGAAAAATATAAGAGTATCAGAAGGTAGTGTTTTCACTAAGGTTATATACTTAACTATTATTTAGGTCCATAAATTACTGCTGCTATTAAAGTATTCCTCTAAAGTATAAAATGAATGAAAATGAAGAAAATCCCTTAAGGCCAATCTAAATTGTTTAACATTATGAGATACATTTTTTATATGAGTGCAGAGGTAGTTTAAAACTTTGATACCAGTATAATAGGTCCCATTTTTGTATGTTGTCAAACTGACGAGTGGTCAATGAAAATCGGAGTCATACCTAGCATTAATACTACGTATTTCAGAATTCATCTGAAATAAAGCTTTATTATTTATAATAAATAATAAAAGGGAAAAAACGTATTGCAACATCAATGGCAAAATCCCCAGTTTCTTAAATAACTGTCTAAAAGAGTCTCTAGGTCTGGAATCAGTAATAATTCTAATTACTCTTTTCTGTAGTTGAAAGACATGGATGCTATATGTAGAGTTGCTCCAGAAGAGTATTCTATAGGTCATCAAGGAATGAAAATAGGAATAATATATTGACTTTAATCATCAGATCTACGATGACCTCAGTTACTAATTCTTATCCTAATTTTAATTTGTCATACCTTCAGTTCTTAGTGTAACTTTTGTATTTTTCTCCATTTAACAAACAATTCCACACAGGCAGCTCACATAAGATTCTTGAAAATCCTACTGTGCTAAGTGCAAATTCAAATGCATGAAACAATAAAATTACACAAATGAAAAACCTCTGGGTTATTACACTATGTATGAAAGACAGTCTATTCTGACATTTCAAGAACTGAGCTGGCTCTATCTTCATGGTAACTAAAGTAGGTTCAATGGATGCAAAAGTGACTGGGAGGATGAAATGTGTTGATTATATAGGAAGGCTGCAAGGTTTGTAAGATACAGAAAGGGGAGAGATAGATCTTTTCATGAGCAAATGGGAATTCCACCATATTTTTCGCATTCCTTGCAACCTTCCTGTATAATCAACACACTTCCTCCAACCAGGTCACCTCAGTGTCCATCAAACCTAATTCCATCACCATAAAGATGGGGACAAGAAGTTCCTCCAAAACATCACATCAAATTTATTACCCTACATTGTATAATAACCCAAAAGGCCATGTCTGAGCAACATCTATTGTGAAAACTTGAAAACAGTATGATTAGTTGTTTGTCATCTTTACAGAGTATAGATCGAAATGTTTTTCTAATAGCAGTTAATTGCGATGTATTAGGGAAGAATGTATAAAATACATGCATTTATACATAACCAATTACAAGACCTTTTTTTACAGAAATATGATAAGCTAACACTGCCAAACTAATAAAATCATATTAAGTTTCTAATAGCATAAACCAAGTTGTGTCCCTGAATGAAGTAAAACTGAAAAATGTAAGTGAATCAAGCAAGCATTCAATCTAAGATATTGGTGTTAGAAACCTTTGTGTTTCCGTTGCATTTACAACAACTACCATCCCAAATCCTAAAAGCCAGTCGTACTAGTCTCATGTGTTAGATACAAATTAGACAATGCGTAAGGCATGATTGTAGCAAAATACTGGTATGTTCTCAAACTTTCACTTATTCCTTTCTTTCCTGAATGTGAATACAAGAAGTTAAAGGTACACGCAGAGGTAGGGACTGAGGTAAAGGTAAAGGTATATGTGAAAGTAAAGGTAATATAAAGTTGAAATTGCCCTTGCACATACCATGAAAGCATATTGGGGGAGCAGACAGAGAGCTCCAAACATTTTAAACTTCAGATATACATGGAGGTGAGCAAATAAAAGAACAAAAAAGTAAATAAATGCAGTAAGTAAATGTAATTATGCAGTTCAAGCAGCTGCTGCAGACAAGATGACTGTAAAATGAAAGTTCATATTCACCATATTATAACTAGATGGTTCATAATTAGCAGTTATGAGGACTACACTTTGATGTACTATCTGCGGCAAGAAAATGAATGTACCTTTATCATACAAAAGTTATAAAAAGAAATTAACAAGAAAAAGTTGGTAGCCAACTACAAGGCACTTGGGGGGGGGCAGTCTATTGTCATACTGAAACACTGGTGCCAAATCAGGTTTCACTCTGCTGTCAGGTCCAATTAATAGTGGATAAGAATGTGATTTTCTTGAATGTCAGGCTGATTCCCAAAAATAAAACGATCAATTTCTTGCAACAAACTGGACTTCAAAACACCAGTACTTAAAAAACGTTAGAAAACATGTGATATGAAAACAAATAATGATACACAACCTATGAAGAAATATGGCATAAATCTCAGACTACAGATCTTGATTATAAATTTTATGTACCTTTCATGTCTGTGACAAATAGCAGCTCTCTTGAAGGTCCCCATAAAACAGCCAGTGCAGCAATACTGATGGTGTACTGTGCAAATGGCAACAGATCATGCAGCACAATGGGAGGTGCAGTTGCTTCCACTTCACCTGAGGAGTAGCCACAGTCCTCATTTTTGCACGCAAGCAACTTCTGGCACTGGGGAATTCACATAAAACTCTCTGTTTCAACTGTACATTCATTCCAAACTCAATGGTTCCTTACATTCTCCCTCTATAAGAACATATCTTATGAAACTACCACTACACAAAGAAACAAATCAGTCCCACAATTACATGATGTCTTTACGTTGCCTGTTCCTCTTCACATAATGAACGGTAATGCTGCCACTTAAAATTACTTGGATTTAAAGAGATTAACATCTTCTGGGATGTGACACTATGGAATATGGTGACATTTTGGTGACATTTACTGACATCTTGGACGAACAAGCTACATCCATCTTCAGTATATTACCCTGAAGACTTTTAAAAACACATTTTTTTTTAATGTGTTGTCTACCAGAAGGCCACACGGAAGAAGAATTATGAACTTGTTTCGAAAGCTAAAATTGAGCTGCACCTGTTCCGACAGTATTTCACTCCCCACACCCCACCCCTGAAACAAGGTAAGAGTGAAATCACCCTCGGTCCAGACCTCCTAAGCACACGCATCATACGCTCAACAATTCCTTTCCGTAAATGTTTCAAATCGTGCAGCCCGTTGTCAGATCTCGTGACCCGCTATGGCCCACAAGCAACAACGAGATTTACATGCCTAGATTTAGACCCATTCGAACAAGAATCCTCTCAATCAGAATGTCGGTTAACAAAGCAAAAAGAATTATGGAAAAATAACAGAAATATCGGCGTCACTCGCATTTCTAAGCCTGCCAATGGAGCAAAGATAACGTTTGAAACACATAATTAAATAATGGATGTGTTACTGCATAATTTGAGTGTTTGTGAGCATAAAACTTCTTCAAAAAGAAAAAAATATATGCTTTCACTGGGAGCCAAACCAATATAGTTTGTTTCCGAAAAGTATTGCCATCACGCGTTAACGCGTTCGGCTACCTCGTGGTGCGGTAAACAACCACCCTTTCGCAACATCTATCCGTGGAAGTAGAGCTACTAAGCCACTTACTAAGCCACACGCCTCGGAAAATTAATGACCTTTAATTCGTGTTTTAACTTCAAATTAAGCGAAGGTATTGGTGTATTTGGTTAATATATACGCGGCGTAATTGATTGTAATGAATGGAAGAGAGAGAAACGCTACGAATGCACAAATATTGGGAAAGTAAAACAACTCGAATTATGATGGCAACTGTACGTCACGTCACTGTCTGAGCGGGACGTACGAAATATCAGGCCGATGGATTTTTGTTGAACAGAATGTACTCATTTCTGTGAGAGGATGAGTCGACCACAGGGCCACGGTGAGGACGGAAGGATTATGTCACTTAAAAATTCCAATAACGCCATCGGGAATCGCACCCGCGACCAACCGTCCCACTGTGTGCTCCCGTACAAAATTGTAATCAAATGAAATGTTAACACACCTGATTTTCAAAGGGGTTATTACATCACCAGTTGCGCCATAGAGTACAGTTCTGGTGTTATGAGAATTTCACTACAATATATGCTGTTAGATGCTCTGGAAACCTGATAATATTAAACACAGTGACAAGAGGATTAATACACAGTCTGTACCATGGAATACTAACTCCAGAGAAGTAATCAGATCTGAGAACACCATGGAATTTTTGCGCAATTGGAAGACAATGTTTGCAGTGATGGATTTTGTGCTCAGACATTTCCATAAATGTACAATAACCATTACTTACTTACTTACTTCAAGGAGCAGCGCCCTTCTTAAGAAGGCAAACGGTTTTCAGCTAGTCAATAAATTTCCCGCATTTTATGGAACCCAAAGGTTTATACCGCATTCACAAGTGATTGCTACCTGTCCCTATCCTGTGTCAGATCAATCCAGTCCATACCCCCACATCCCACTTCCTTAAGATCCATCTTAATATTATCCTCCCATCTAAACCTGGGTCTTCCAAGTGGTGTTGTTCCCTCAGGTTTCTCCACCAAAACCCTGTATATGCCTCTACTCTCTCCCATATGTGATACATGCCCTACCCATCTCATTCTTCTCAATTTTGTCACCCAAAAAATATTGGGTGAGGAGCACAGATCATTAAGCTCATCATTATGCATTTTTCTCCACTCCCCTGTTAACTCGTCCCTTTTAGACACAAATATTCTCCTCAACACCCTATTCTCAAACACCCTCAGCCTACGTTCCTCTGTCAATGTGAGCAACCAAGTTTCACACCCACACAAAACAAGTACAATAACCATTATACAAGAAAATAACTCTCCTGCAATCAACAAAAGTGTTGTGGATTTCTGCTCAAATATTTGGGAACAACCTTAACAAATCAAAATTATATTCAGGAAGAAATTAAGAGCAGAATGAAGTCAGGGAATGCTCGCTTATCATTAGGCAGAATCTTTTGTCTTCCAGTTTGTTAACCAAAAATATAAAGATTACGATATACAGAACAATAATTTTGCATGTTGTTTTGTATGAGTGTGAAACTTTGTTGCTCACATTGACAGAGGAACGTAGGCTGAGGGTGTTTGAGAATAGGGTGTTGAGGAGAATATTTGGGCCTAAGAGGGAGAAGGTAACAGGTGAATGGATAAAACTACATAACGAGGACCTTAATGATCTGTACTACTTACCAAATATTATTCGGGTGATTAAATAAAGAAGAATGGGATAGGCATGCCATGTAGCAAGTGTGGGGGATAAGAGAGGTGCATACAGGCTTTTGGTGGGGAAACCTGAGGGAAAGAGACCACTTAGAAGGTCCAAGCATACATGGAAGGATAATATTAAGATAGAGCTTCAGGAAGTAGGATGGGGGGGAGGCATGGATTTGGTTGTCTGGCTCAGGATAGGGACAGGTGGCAGGCACTTGTAAACGCTGTAATGAACCTTCAAATTCCATAAAATCCAGGGAGTAACTAAGTAATAAATAAGTAAGTAAGTATATAATTCAGTAAGTAAGTAAGTTATGGAGTTTCTCATATTCAACTACATCACTGTAGTAACATCAGCAACACCTCTTCTTCTCTAACAGTTGTGGTATGTTAATGTACTATAAATCCAAAGACACTTCTGTGTGTATGTCACAAGAGATCATAAACTAAAATAGTAATAGTGACTTATGCACTCTATGGTAGTCAATGGGAGAAATATGTACTACAAATTTTTTATGAAACATCAAACTCGTTACATGCCACTGGGTTTGTCACACTGTATTACACCATTGCCGGATGAAGCAAATGACAATTTTGTTAGCACTCCTGCTTTACATTCTACATGTGTTGAGTTTAAATCTTGAACAAGAAACTGGCAGTCCTGTTAAAGGATTCCGTTTTCTCCCAGCGTCCTCCTTGGCCTAATTTAAGGCAAGATCCATGAACTTGCCTGGTTAGACTCCAGTCTCTAGATCAAATTTTCGATCAGGACCTACCACATATGAAGGAGTGCTACACACTTGACAGCAACACTTGGTCATCTGAATTTAAAGAAACCCCTACATAAAACTGAATGATTTCTTGTTACTTTCAAGAACTCACCCGATAGGTAATTCTGTATTGTCGTACACTTCTTGGATTGTTTAATGGTGGTGTCCAATCCACTTCCAAGTCATGATTCATAACAGAGGCGACACGCAATTCACGAACTTCTTCAGGAGCTGTAAAAGGCAGTGGCTTGTGTACAAGAAAAGTGGTTCCTCCTTGATGACATATACCACTGCTGAATTTTTATGATAAAGTATAAATACAATAATGAAAAGACTTAAAAAAATGCAACAGCCACCATATGAATATTCCCAAGTGTAAATCTATTTATAGGCATTACTTCCCTTGTCCACAAAACACAAAACATTAAACTTCAATTTTGAGTATTCTTTTTCCTGTGAGGAACACTAGGGCTACTGTATGACAAAGAATCACGAAATGTGAATGTACAATATGTTAATCAGTTTTCATAATGTAATAGTATAGGAGTGTTGGGGAAGCAGAATTTATATTGATAAGCTTTAAAACATATGGTCTTGGCTAGTGTATGCAGGCTAGAAGAGATAATCAATGTGTTATCACTGCTGCAATCTAAGCCAAGCTACAGGTGCTTATTCACTGTTTATTAGTTGCAGAGTGCATGTGGGTTTTAGCATGCCTGTGAAATGTGTAAAATTCAAAGTAGAATGTTCATTGCAATACTCTTGCAAAACATACACACAATGGAAAAATTATGTCAAAAGTTCTGGAAAACAAAATTCAGCATCAATGGTACAAATACAGAATTCAGGAAATTTACATCTAATTTAATATTTTTATTCCAGCAATATTATCATAATGTAAAACAAGAGTATCAAAACTTTTTTTTTACTTTGTAATAAGACAGCAAGGGGCATTTTCAACTGTGTCTGCTGTCAAAAAGTGAGTACTGGCACTCTTTTCTGTCAAGGAGTGAGTACCAGAACCTTTTCATATACAAAAAAGCACTGTACACTGCTTACAAAACACACATGGCCATCAAATAGTACAATTATAGCTTCACAGAATGTTGAAACATAAGTACAAAACCTAAAGATTTATCTCAAGCCCTGACTCACTCACACAACTGTCAGTTTGGCCAACACAACAAGTAGTAAACAAGTGAAGGCTTTGGCACGTGCCAATTTTCGGAGCAACTTGTACGTAAATTTTCCATTTCTTTATGCTATAAAACAAAGAACACTGAATGAAATGCAAATTGCAGTAATAATTCTGATATCACTCTCACACAGCCTGTATATTTTCAACCTGCTAATGTCAACTTTTATGTCCAATTAATAAACAGCATCAACATTGATAAATGAAATAAAATAAACAAATAAAAGAGGCTTAAATCATGCAAATACAAGTAAATAAATAAATAGATAAGAGACTTTGGTAATTCTTGTTTATGTTCAAGTGACCACTGTTGACTGAACTGTTGTTCCCTAGGTCATACAAATTTAATGAGAAGTCAATACAATCTTAAATGTTGCTAGTTCATTATAGCAAGGTATCTTTTTTTTCCCCCTCAAAATATAATCCCCGAGCACATTCATGCATTTCTCACCTAACCATATCCCATAAAAATGAGTAAGTAGAAACTGTTGTCATGAAGAGTAACAAATGTGACAGTCCAGTTATACCAAACTGGATTTTTAAACTCATGCCAAGATGGTACAAATGTAACAATGTGCAAGGGGTTATGTTGATAAATAATAATACATCAGCACAATAAATCATCTAGACTTAACGTTATGATGTCTCCTCACCAACTTTTTATGACCTTGGGGGCCTTACTTATTGCACTTTCTTCGGCCAAGTAACATGCTGGTGTGTAACAGTGAAAACTTCATAGCCTCTTGTCCAAACATCAGCCCTTATTGACTGTCTGCTGTTGTATATTCACACATTCAATATGTTTGCAACCATGTTCCATATCTGGAGACCAACTCTAAACAAAACTTAAAATATGCCATGTCATGGTAACAAGCAACATTTGTAACATGGAATTTCTTGACAAGTGGACCAGCCATTAGTTCCTCAAAAACTCTATGGCTTGTAGTAGTAAACACAGTAGTAGCTGTGGTTCATAAACAAATGTGTAACACAACATTTCTGGAATATTCACTCATTTCTGTTTATTGGCCTGCAAACTGTAGAAGTGTATTGGACATAATATGTGTAATTAGTTTCTTTCTGCAACACCTGTTCATAACAGATGTATATAATATTTAACATGCTGCACTTGATATGCAAGCAGAATTGGACACAGGTCTTCACATAAGGTGTTTGTTAAAATTATCTGATATAAACTAAAATGTGAATGGGAAAACAGTTTTCCATTTTCAAGTGCTATCATGCATACAGATGGGAGGAAAAAGCAACTCTAATGGGTACTTGGCAAAAATATGAACACACCGAAAAGTTGCTTTTCTTCATTTATTTATTTTTATTTGTTACAGAATAGAACAAAAAAACCCACTTTTTGATCGATCTAAGTCCAAAAAAAGTCCACTTTTCTCTGCAATTAAAAATTTTATAAATGTAACTATAAACAGCAGCACAAGCTTACTGTCTTTTCAGGTAGAGGTTAATATACACAAAACCTGCCATTTTATATGGGTGTCTAACTCCATTTGTTATTGAGGTAATACACACAACATACACACACACACACACAAAACACATGAATGTGTGAGCGCATGGACACTTCTATTGATCCATCAGTCTGCCATATGGCATTTGGATACGAAACATGTCATAATGCTATAAAACATGATTATATGAAACAATCACTAGTCCTATATGAAGGCAAAAAAAATATGTAACTTAAAATACACAATGATTATAATGCATTTCTTATGGCACTATCATCTATCCTTATTTCGTGTTGATAAATTCAATATTTGTTAATTGAATATGAAGACTCAACAACTAAAAAACTTTTCAGAGCTGTTATATTTCTTATCATTTGCTAATTCTGCAATGGATGATGGTAAAGTTTTAAAAATTTTTATGCTCACATAATACATACCCGTCTGATATGATCAAAAATTTGCTACTGGTCTACATAATTGCACTTTCTTTCTTGTATTGATACAATGTACCACGAAGTTAATAGTAAAACATTCTAAATTACTAATCAGAAAGGGGTAGAGGAAGATGCAAGGAAACTGGGTTGTGGAAATTGGCTGGCAGATGCCCAGGATACAGACTGCTGGCGACATTTGCTTGAGGAGACCAAGACCCACCCAGGGCTGTAGAGTTGATGATGATGATGATGATGATGATGATGATATAACAAAAGTCATCAAAGATAGTCTTCATTGAGAAGGTACAGTCAGTATTGTCAATGCTCTGAATAAAGGTTTACATGAAATTCTGGATTAAGTCCATGTCATAGTTGTCACAAATTACCCTTATAACTGAAAGACTCTTTTACTATCCACAGAGTTGCCCCAGAATATAATTCCAAATTTCATTCTTGAATGGAAGTAAGCAAAGTAGATCACTTTAAGTGTATTTATATTACTAAAATGATACATAAACCTAATCACGTAACATGCACTACTCATTTTTGGTGCTACATATTTGCTCGAAATGAGTCTTCCATTCCATATGTTTGTTAAGTCCAAAAATGAGTTCTTACATATTTGTTACTATTTTAACGTCTTTGTCTTGATAGAGAATCTGAAATGAATCATCTTGGAGATGGTTTAAATTAAATTTTACTACATTTGTCTCATCTATAATCAGGAACAATTAATGCATGCACTGCAAACCATGTCTTCATATGATCCAGCACAGGTATAGACTTAATTTGCAAACCATTTAAGTTACTGGCAGTGATTAATAGACTAGTATCATCAGCAAAAAACATAGGTTCAGAATAGGTTTTTATCCCAAGAGGAAGATCATTAATGTATACTATGAATAACAAAGTCTCACAATTAATCCTTAAGGGACACAACATTTTATTATTCCCCATTTGGGTGGAGATTTTTGATGTTGATTTTGGAGTATTATTTTAACGTTCTGTTTCCCATTTATGAAATAGGATTCTAACCTCTAAGAATTTACTCCACGTATGCTAGAGTGGAATAATTTCATGATTTATAAAATCAACTGCTTTGTCCAAATTGTGGAGATACCTCCTATATGCTCTCATTGATATAATGCTGTAAGAATATTATCAATTAGTGTAAAAACTGTTTTTTCAATTGCAATACCTTTTCAAAATCAAAATTTCCCTTATCACATAAAATAGTTGCTGGAAGGAACATCTTACAACACAAATGCAAGTTTCTAACTGATATAACAGATTCAACAACACACTGAATTTCACCCTCCCCAATTTCTAGAATAATATTCTGCATTTCACTATGTGAAGTTGCCAAAGAACATGGACTATTTGCATAAACCATCAGTTGCAATTTTTCTCATAAATAATATCACCTCACACATACCTGTGGAACATAATGGCCACAGTCCTCTACTTATCACTCATTCATCAGACACAACCCACTGTATCCACTATGAATTCTCTGCAGGTTGTGATGCATTATTCTGCTGGAAATCTGGAAATATGAATAATTTCTTTCTTCTTCTTTGTTGGAAGATGTCCATGCTTCTTCCTTTTCCATACAGTACTAATGCTCAATGTATACCGTATATACTTTATCATTTTGTGTCTTTCAAAGATACATAATCCTACAGTTACAAGAACACTGTTAAAAGCTCAATGAAGGCGATATGCACAAAATGGTACACTTTCTTCCACTCTGGGTATAATTTCTTCAGCTGTTCCATTACTAGACAAGTATTCTTCCAATTCAAAATTACAAATTCATGCATCCCAAACTTTAGGCTGAGAGCCAGCAAGCACAGTAACTCACATCCAACAAATGTGTCATGCACAAAAAATAAAAAATATCACCAAGTGATATTACCCACTCTTCCTTTAAGAATTTACTTTATGGGTTCTGTGCATAGCTTAAAAAACTCCAGAAAAAGTCCCAGTCAGTACAGTAATTCTGACAGAAACTGCTTTTTTCTATCTTACACTAGTTTACTGGTATAAGCGTACTTTTTGCACTTACCGCCAAACTTTGTGATGACCGAGAAGATATCTGAGAATGGAAATGCTTTATCCCTACCGAAGGCCCGCACTCGGACTTGATACTCTTGACCTGGCAATAAGTTTGACACTCTGGTGGTCATTTCCTTCCCTTGATAAAGCTTCAACCAGTGCCACCCATCCTCAAATTCCACCTCAAACTCTGTCACTGCACACCACTCAGGTCTCTTGGAAACAAACTGGGAAAATATTGGAGTTGATATTCACAAGATTTAAATACACACCTACAGCACATCTGTAACAGAGTTCCATATTTTATATTCCTACTTATAATTCATAAATTCTAAAGGGGCCTGTCAGCTCTAACATAAAATTTATTAATATTCCACATAATTATTCTGAGGTTATTTTCAGAAGGAAATCCCTTTAAACATATTATCCAGCTTCATCTGAATCTTCCAGAGGAAGAGTGTACCTGGTTCTTGTCACCATGATACAATGCATCTGCATGTTGCACATGGCATCAAAATATCCAACTTTGTTTTGTCCTCTAGTTTTGGGGTTGGAAAAATGCCTAAAAAATTTTCATCACAGAAATGGAAAAATTAAACTATGTTACACAAGGCCCTTGACTTGGACTAACACACTGGAACATCTTAAGGAATGGAAAATAAACATGAGATTTCGAAATTGGAATGTCAGAAGTCTCTACAATTCAGATTCAAATACAACACCTGCTAGAGAAGCAGCAAAATGTAAGTTAAATTCAGGGGTACTACAGGTCAGACAAGACAATGGTGGTACTGAAACAGCAGAAAATTACACACTTTTCTACAAGAATGGAAACTGAATTATCAGTGAGGAAGAGCATTCTTTGTTTGTACAAAAGAGAGTCATATTAGCAGTGAACAGAACCGTTTGTAACATGATGTACAACTAGGTAATCCTAAGAAGTGACATCAGTGATCTATATGTGAAAGCACTGACAGTAAAAATGTGTACACCAAACACAGCTTCTCTGAGGACCTAAAGTGAGTGGTTCCTCAATTCGGCATTTACCACACGAATACTTTAGTGTATTAGGAAATATTAATTCAAAAACAGGCACAGAAGATATATTCAAACAATTCAGAATGTGAATAAGACTAATAAACTCTGTAACATCAAAAACTGTATCAATGTACAATGTGCCCATATTGCAACACTTACTAATACAAGTTTTCAGGTTTTTGCAGCTGGCATTAGTCACTCCTTTCCATTCACTCACTGTTACTCAGGAATAAAGCTTTGGCCTTGTGAGTGTGGGTGGAGGCAACTTATCTCCAGTTGAAGCTTACACAAGAAACACAAAGATTTGGTGAGGAAGGGTGCCTGCTAACAGGACCTCCAGCAAATAACAACATTAACTCAAGATAAAGAATGTATGAGGTATTGTTTCACTACCTTAATGTCATATGCAATGCACATGATTATCCCAAGCCATATAGGTCTATATTAAAAAAAAAAAATGTGGTCACAAAACACACACCAACTCATCCAACCACTAAAAACATTTCACTACAAACCTTCCAACTTATCTGGAAACCATCCTCTGAAATTTCTAGTGCCTGTAGATCATAATTTACAGAATCAGGAACTGAAATCAAAACAAAAGAATTTAGAGCACACATAACAAATGTATGGGACACTGCTCATGAAGTGAAAAGCATAGGAAAGAAAATTAACATATTTAGTGATGTAATAAGATGAGGATTTGAAATCATGCTACTTGAGTTTTGAAGTCTTGCCAACAGTGGGAGCAACAATGCAGTTGTGGAAAATGGCATAAAAAGTTCCGAAAACTACTGGTACTCTGGTCATGAAGTAAAATTTGCAGTAGCAATGCAAAGCATACTTTATATGGGTTTTGGCAGGGGACCACTAATGAAAATGCCCAGCATCAAGTTATTCAGTAAGGCTAGTTGCATTTGAAGGGAAAAAAGCTCTCATCAATGACCAGTCACTGAAGCCAAGGTGAATGACCAATGAGGTATGTGTGATTTCAGGCTTCTGCCACAAAGTAGATGAGAAATGCATTATGACCCTGCACAGCACAGTATTTGATGACTGAGACAGATATGATATCATATCCAATAAAGTACATTATAAACACCATATACATCCAATATGTTTCAGCCACTCATGTGGCCATCCTCAGGGAGGTACATTCTTTATAATGCACACACAAGTGGCAAAAATATGTAGGTGTATGGTGTGTATACCATACTTTCATAAACTTACTTGTATGTTTATTTGTTGGTTTTGGTATCATATCTTCTTGCTCCATGCACAGTCATGGATCATTTAAAATTGAAGACTGAGGTACTTCTGTGCACAGTCCAAAATATCAACAAGACAAGCTGTCTGACAAGCATGCCAAAACTGACAGTGCACAAAATTGTGCAAAATGATGTGAGTTTAGACAGCTACAAACACCAACTGCTGTGATACATTACAGCCCAAGCAAGAGAAGTCTGTCACATGTTTGCTGAAATGCTTCTTCAAAACTAGAAGAAAAACTTTTACTGAAATGACACAAAAGGGAAAATCTCAAGTGTGGTATACATCAGATGCAAAGCAGATGGACTTAACCTTTATGCAACAGGATTTAAATGGCTACAGTCAACCTTCGCGTATGACATTATTTTTGCTAGGCATTTAAATTTTAGTACATGGTTTACAAAAACTTTATTATTCCAGGAACCAAAAAAGATTTAATAATGGATTAAACGGCATTATTTGGGAAATAAGACAGAGTCATTTCTGCGTGTGTTCAAGAAATC
>Ga0123355_10004679_pt1 | contig 19932 bp, 16 predicted proteins | sample TergutEmb28metaG_3_FD_89872 | JGI IMG/M metagenome (GOLD analysis project Ga0123355, IMG submission 89872) | Embiratermes neotenicus P1 segment gut microbial communities from Petit-Saut dam, French Guiana - Emb289 P1 | ecosystem: Host-associated > Arthropoda: Insects > Digestive system > Gut ...
TTAAATGAGTTGCCGTCTAAGCTTAGGGCTGTGTTTACGGTTATTTTTTATGCGCCAAGTATGTCCGGCAATGCATTTTTACTGTTCTTGATACTGTTCTCACCTGACCCTCATGGCTGGCTTAACGCAAACCTTATGCGGTGGGGCATTACCCACGATGCAATATTGTGGCTAGAGGATACGTCATGGATGATGCCTATAGTTATTGGGGTATCTATATGGCTTAGTATGGGTGTTGGGTTCCTGTCTTTTGTGGCAGGGCTGCAGACGGTAGACAAGGCCCAGTATGAAGCTGGCTGGGTAGACGGTATAAGAAACCGCTGGCAAGAGCTATGGTTTATTACACTGCCCAACATGCGGCCTATGCTGATGTTTGGTGCGGTTATATCTATTACAAGTGCGCTTAGTGTGGGGGCGGTAAGTCAGTTGCTTACGGGCTTCCCAAGTGCCCAGTATGCCACCCATACTGCAGTCCTTCATCTTATAGACTACGGCAATATCCGTATGGAAATGGGCTACGCCTCTGCCATAGCAGTTATATTGTTGGGACTAATGCTAGGTGCCAACGCACTATTCCAGAAATTTTTAAGGCGGTTGGGGACATGATTACAGTTGCGGTTAAAAATAAAAGGAATGTTTTCAAAAAGGGGAAAGACGGGCGTTCGGTAATGGGGAGTTTGGGGTTATTCCTTTTCCTTTCCTTGTTGGCTGCTGTGTTTTTCTTTCCTATCTTTTTCATGCTCAACAGGGCATTTATGCCCTTGGCAGAGCTATTACGCTTTCCGCCGCTTATTATTGTTCGCAACCCTACTTTTGACCACTTTTTTTCTGTTAGCACGTTCTTTAACACTACGTTGGTTCCATTTACGCGGTACTTATTTAATACGGCGTTTATTGTAACTGTGGGGGTTTTTGGGCAGATATTGTTTGCTTCTATGGCTGCATTTCCTTTAGCAAAATATGATTTCGCTGGGGACAGTATCATGTCTAAGATGATTGTTGTAGCACTAATGGTAAGCCCTGCCGTTACCGCCGTACCTGCGTATCTGATAATGTCATATTTGCGCTTAATAGACACCCCATTTGCAATAATCTTGCCTACTTTTGGCGCAACTCTGGGGCTGTATCTGATGAAAAATTTCATGACGGTTGTACCATCGTCGCTGATAGAGGCTGCCCACATAGACGGCGCAAACGAGTTTACTTGCCTGTTTAGGGTGGTAATGCCAGCGGTAAAGCCCGCGTTTATTACGCTGTTTATACTCAGCTTTCAGGTCATGTGGGGGGCAACAGGCGGCCAAGTAATTTATACAGAGGAGTTAAAGCCCTTGTCTGCCGCGCTCAACCAGATTGCCGCAACCGCAAGTATAGCCAGGGCCGGTGATATGATGGTGGTTTCCCTTATTATGTTTATTATCCCGCTTATCTTGTTTATTTTCATGCAAACTCAAGTGTTAGAAACAATGGCAACATCGGGCATGAAGGAGTGAGTTATATGTCTAGGATTACCAGGGTCATGCCCGGCATGGCAATTTCGGTTTTGATGGCACTTGTGCTTGCACTTTGTGTTCCTGTGTCTGTTTTTGGGGACCCGGTGCCGCGCAACCGGCTTATGCCAGAGAGCTATGTCTATAACCATGTTGGCGGTGGGTTCTTTTATCCGTTTCCTGCGCCGCTACCGTATCGTTTTTCTCATAGCATGTATGCGCACGATATTGGTGTGGACTCTTTTATGCATCTTGGGGAAGTTGAATATCACGATGGGCGGTTTTTTATCACCAATGGCAATACATTAATAGTCACAGATGACGAGTTAAGGGCCATTACAGTCCTAGAAGGCATATATGTAGATGGGCAGTGGGAAAATTTTTCGCCCCTTGACGGAATTTTTATCACAGCCACGGGCGATATTTTGGTTGCAGAGCCGGACGCTGGCCGTGTGATACATCTTGACGAAAACCTGGACTTGGTACGCGTACTAGGCCGGCCAGAAGGCATGGGTACAGATGAAACCGGCACCTACCGCCCACGCAAAGTAGCCGCAGATAGCCACGGGCGCATTTATGTAATTGCCGAGGGGGTTTTTGAAGGTATAGTTGAAATAAACCCAGACGGCAGTTTTAATCGTTTTTTTGGCGTGGTAGACGTACACCCCACAGCGTGGGAGCTGTTTAGGCGCCGCTTTCAAACCAATGCCCAGCGGATAAGGACCAGGGTATGGCTTCCTAACAATTTTTCTAATATTGCTATTGACCCGGCAGGGTTTGTATTTGCAACGTTGAGCGACCCAGGTAGCGATGTAAGCGTTAAAAAGCTAAATTTCCAAGGTGAGAACATACTACGCCGCCCACATACAAACCATTTTGTAGGCGACATGGAGTTTAACAATATAGGGATAGGTATACCCCAGGGGCCGTCTATTATATCTATTGTCCAGGTTACGGATTTTGGTGTGTACTATGTATTTGACAACAACCGCAACCGCATTTTTGCATATGACCAAGACGGGCACAACCTATTTGCCTTTGGCGGCACCGGCACACGCGAAGGCACAATGCTTACAGTCACGGGTATGACCATGGCCGGCAACCGCCTAGTGTTTGCAGACAGGGGCAACCGCTCTATCGAAATATTCGAACGTACAGAGTATGGCGACATGGTGCTTGCCGCAGCAGACCGCCAATTTAGGCATGACTATATGGGCGCTGCATACTACTGGGGCGAGGTTATAAGGCTCAACCCGTTTTTTAATTATGCGCATGTAGGCGTAGGTATTTCTTTATACCGCCAAGGCTATTATGAAGAATCTATGATTTATTTCCAGCGCGGACAGGATGTGTCGTTTTTTTCTATGGCGTATCAGCGGGTACGCGCAGGTGCTATGTATCGGCATTTTAATACCATCATGACCATAGTCACAATTGTTATAGTGATATATATACTCCAAAAAATAATAAGGCGTGTAATGGCACGCCCACGCCAAAAGCAAAGGAGCGGTGCGGCATGACGGCTCTTGTAAACAAACACAAAATTGGGAAGTTTAAAGAGCTTATGCTGGACTTCCCACTATATATTATTTCGCGCCCGTTTAAGGGCTTCGATGAAATGAAGTTCCAGGGCCGGGGCAGCATGATATATGCGGTGCTTATTTTGCTTGTTTTTGGTTTGGTAAGAATATGGGAGATAATGGGCACCGGTTTTATTTATATAGAGTTTTTTTGGGAAGTGCCTTCTGTGCATGTGCCGTGGGTATTGGCCTTTGCATATGCACCTATTGCCCTTGTGTGTGTCGCCAACTGGAGTATTACCAGCATAACAGACGGTAAAGGCAAGCTAAAAGAGATATTTCTTGTTTACTGCTATGCTTTATTCCCGGCTATTGTATGTACCATGATAGCCATTGTGCTGTCTAACTATGTAACAATAGATGAAACTGCGTTTGTTACATTCTTTTTTGTATTTGGCCAGATACTTCTTTATTTTTATCTATTTTTGGGGCTACTTGTTATTCATGAGTTTTCTTTTACTAAGGGCATTGTGATGGTACTTCTGACAATGCTGGCAATGCTTATCATAATATTTGTACTGGCATTGTTTGTCATGCTGGTTAGTGAGGTAGTGGGTTTTATTATTACGCTAATACAAGAAACAGAAACAAATTTACTTTAGACCGGGGAGGCATAACTAAAATATGAAAAGACTAATTGCGCTTGTACTGGTTTTGGCCATGCTTATCCCGTCTGTTGGTGTTGTGCGGACGTATGCTTCCGCATCTGTGCCTAGTTTTGCTAATTTTGAACTGGTATACGAGAATGCATACGCGGTATTATTTGTGGACGAACGCAGCAATAATATCCGGGTATTTCAAAAAGCGTCTGGCGAATATTTTGACACGCTGGTGACTGATGGGCAAAGCGGAAGCGCGTTTATCCGTGATATACAGCGAAGCGACTTTGACTTAGAGATACTGCTTAACGAAGTTAGGGGTATCCGCCGCCGCATGAACAGCTACACCGAAAGCGTGTCCAGGAGCCAAGTAGAATATACAAACATACCCGGCGGCGTAAGTGCACGCTTTATGGTAGGTGACCCTGACGCTATACATCTGACAATGTTCCCTATGTTTATTAGCCGCGAAAGGCTTAATTATTTTGTTTTGGACCACCTTACGCAGCAAGAACGAGACGATTTTGGTGAGCTTTACAGGTTTACCGGCGGGCGATATGTACGCCGTCACCCTACGTTTGTTGCGGCTACTGGGGAGCCTAATACCGTGGCTATACCATGGCTGCGCCGGGCACACCGCTTTTTTTATGAAGTAGGCACATACACCTTCGACGAGCTGGCCTATGACAACGACTATTGGGAGTACCTCCCGTTTGAGCCGGCACCACTTGTGCACTTGGCTGTAGAGTACACCCTTTGCGGCCCAGATTTGATAATAACCGTACCCCGCAGCGGTATGGAGTTGGCAGATGAATCTCAGCCCTTTATTAATATTACTATGAACCCGTATTTCCTTTCCGCGAGCGAGGAGGACGAAGGTTATATCTTCATACCAGACGGCAGTGGCGGTATTATTATGTTTAACAATGGCATGACCGGGCAAGAAGCGTCTTTGCCTGTGTTTGGCCGGGACCCGCTGTATGGGGGCTTTAGATATCACGAACCTTTTAACCAGGCAACCTTGCCTGTATACGGGATAGTAAGAAACAACACCGCAATACTTGCAATAATAGAAGAAGGCGCACCGGTTGCTACAATCCATGCCAATGTAAGCGGGCGGATAGACGAGTATAACCGTGTATATGCTAGTTTTGAACTGCTTTTTAACGAAGCTGTGCCCATACGCGGCCGCAATTTGGCGGCAACCAATAACCGCTTCTTGGACGAAATGTACGACTTTGATATCCGTCAAAGATTTGTATTTTTGTCAGGCGTTGATGCTAACTATGTAGGGATGGCTCGTGCGTATCAGCAATACTTGATTTACCACAGTAAGCTCAACTCAAATGGCATACCACCAGAATATGCGCCGTTTTTTGTAGAGTTTATTGCCACAACACCGCGGTCACGTGTGCTTCTTGGCATCCAGTACACAGAAAATTTCGCAATGACTTCGACAGAGGATGCGCAAAACATCTTGCAATCTATGACAGACCAAGGCGTGCGCAACATCCATGCCCAGTATACACACTGGGCAAATGGCGGTATGCGGACTACAGACTTGCATAGGCTACGCCCACTTCGCAGTATTGGCGGCACACGAGGTATGCGGGACTTGGAGCAATTTACGGTAGATTCTGGGCTGGCCTTATATCCTACTGTGCGTGCAGTTACATTTAGGGAAGTGCCGGGGCGTATTGGCGGCGTTACCAGAGGGATGCTGTCCAGGGATGTCACTAATGGTATAAGCCTAATTGCCTGGCATGGGATTCATACAAGGACTTTTGCAGGGTCTATAAGCCTGTTATCACCCGTGCACTGGGTAAGCTATGTCACTCGTATTGGCCGCAATTTTACTAATATGGGGCTGAGCAATATAGCGGTATCTGACCTTGGAGGCATGTTGTTTGGTGATTATAGGCGCAGAAACACAATTACACGCCTAGAGTCACAGCACTACGCAAACGAAGCGCTTGAAGCACTTGCCAGCGACTTGGGGTTGATGCTTGCAAACCCAAATGTATACGCGTTTGCACATGCCAATATAATTACGGATTTACCTTTTAGCCGGGGTGCAATGCGGATTGTGGACTTTAATATCCCATTTGTGCAAATGGTGCTTGGGGAGCATATCCCCTTTAGTATGCCAGCGTATAACATAGATGCTATGGCGTGGCGTGGTTTTAATGAATATATGCTGCGCGCAGTAGAAAGCCGTAGCGCAATGAAACTGATTTTGACCTATGCAAACGAGCGCGAGTTTTTCCCGACTTTTCAAAATCACGGGTTTCATGTGTTGAATAATATGTTTTTCCAAACCGCATATCATCACCACTGGGAAGCACGTATAGGCGAGTATTATGCAAGATTTAACGCGTTTTACCAGGCGGTTAGGGGCGCATACATTACTGCGCATACAGTAACTGCCAGTGGTATGCATGTAGTAGTAGAGTATAGTAACGGCATAACTGTGTTAATAAATTACTGCGACAGCCCATGGGAACATGGCGGCCAAATTATTGCGCCACTGTCGTTTGAGGTGATATAGCCATGGCCATTAAGCACAAATCTAAAGGTGTATCTCTGCGGCAGAAGCAGGGGGTGTGGGGGTTTATATTCCTACTTCCTTGGCTTCTTGGGTTCTTGTTGTTTTTTGCAAGGCCTATGTGGGAGACAATAAGCTACGCGTTTTCGGAGGTTACCATTACGTTTTATGGTATTTATTCGACGTTTGTGGGGATGGAAAACTTCCGCCGTGCACTTTTTATTGACCAGTTTTTTAATATGTACATGATTACATTGGCTTTCCCTACGTTGGTTATTGTGGTTATTGTCGTAATATTTTCTTTGCTTGCCGCTATCTTAATAAACGGCAAATATTTTGGCCGCGGTATTGTACGTGCTGTGTTTTTTATACCTATAATCATGGGTGCCAACATTGCGGTTGCGGTCACAGCCGGGGGCGATGTTGTTAGCCAGGCCGCAGGTATGGGGATGAACTTTGGCGGGTTTAGCCAGTATTTCCTAATAGAAGCCCTTGCCGGTACGGGTATGCCGCCGGCGCTTATTTCTTATGTATTGCAAGCATTGAGCGAGATTTTCTCTGTACTGGCCCAGTCTGGCGTGCCTATTCTTATATTCCTTGCTGGGTTGCAATCTATCCCAACATCTATGTACGAGGTGGCTAAAATCGAAGGCAGCACCCAGTACGAAACTTTCTGGAAGGTTACACTCCCCATGATTAGCCCCATGATTTTGCTAAGCACGGTTTATACGATTACTGACTTATTTAGGCGGCACTCCATGGCTGGCCCGTTTATTCCAAGGGTGGCTACAGATGGTGTTTCACCTGTACCGCTACTAGAATATATACGGTATGTGGGTTTTGGGACACACAATGATTTTGGGCTGGCAAGCGCCATGTCGCTTATGTATATTGTGGCGAGCCTTGTGGTTATTGTGGTTGTTACATGGGTTATGTCAAAGGCGGTGTTTTATTATGACTAAGCGCATAAATACGGCACGGGCTTTAAGGAAGTCCCAAAGCTTTGCGGTTTCTGCGTTCCGTTTTATTTTAATTATTTGCCTGATGTACATGATTTTGTACCCGCTTCTTAGGATGATTGCAGAAGCTATAGTGCACCCGCATGTTCTTGGGTCTGTAGGGTCTTTGTGGATACCGGCCATGGCTACAACAGACAACTTTGTTGTGGCATGGCATGTCATGAATTATTTGCCGTCTTTAGGGTTTACGACACTGGTCATGGCCGCAATAATGCTGCTTCAGATCTTGAATGCATCCCTGGCGGGGTACGCGTTTTCTAGGCTGCGCTTTAAGGGGATTAATATACTTTTTGCGTTGGTCCTTGTGGGTATTGTTGTGCCCAATCAAGTATTGTTTTTGCCCCAGTCTATTATGTTTAGGCATTATGACTTCTTTGGGATTTTGAGCTCTATAGAGGGGACCGGCTTTGCCAATGCATTGCGGTTTCATATACCCATACCAGGGCGGGACCCATGGTATCCTTTTGGCTGGCTTATTAACGGGCCATGGAACTTGCTGGGTGATGCACGGACTATGTTTGTAATGGCCGGGCTTGGCCAAGGGCTTGCCGGTGGGATATTTATTTATATATTCCGGCAGTTTTTTAGGGGGCTGCCCAAGGAGTTGGAGGAAGCCGCTTATGTAGACGGGGCCGGAGTTATACGTACGTTTTTTACTATTGCCATGCCCATGTCCAAACCGGCTATTTTGACTGTGGGTACACTAAGTTTTATATGGAACTGGAACGATAGCTTTTTCCAATCTGTTTTTGACCCGCGGCATTTGTATATGCGGATGCGTATTACACATCTCAACTCACCAGGCGGTGGCGGTACTACAATTATGCAGCAAGCTATAAACCAGGTACAGGCGAACCTCCCGGACAGCATTGTTACGCTCACGACACCAATTTATGATGCATCTATTATAAATGTAGCCAACTTGTTGTCTGTCTTGCCGCTTATTATTTTATTCCTTCTTATTCAGCGGCAGTTTGTAGAGGGTGTGGAGCGGTCTGGTATAGTTGGGTAATAGTTGCAGAGATGAGGTTTGACATATGAAAAGAAGATACTTTGGAGTTACTGTGTGTTTTATTGTTGTATTCTTGCTGGGTATAGTTGGCGGGACCATGTGGCTGCAACGCAGCTCGGATGCTGTACCCGCCATTACGGACTATGTGCCCAGCGACGCGAATAACGAAACGGCGGGCACATCGGAAACAAGAGACACCGCAAGCAATAATGAATCTGCCAACAACGATAACAATATCGATAGCGATAACAATACTAGCAACGAGCATGAGCCATACGAACCAGAACCATCTGAGCCGGTAGCTATAAGCCTATTGCGCACAGCTATAAATTCGGCACAGCACCGGATATACATGGCCGAAGCACCCGGCGAGGTAGTACAGGCTGGGCGTTTTAATGTACAAGACCAAGATAACTTAGCCACCGCCATACAGCGGGCACAAACAGTGCTAGAGCGCGATGGCTTAACAGACGCGGACGCTATGGCCGCTACCTATGAATTAAACCAGGCTGTAGCTATTTTTTTTGACGCGGTAATAGACCCCAATAACCGTTACCGCCCGTTCTTGGAACACATCGCCTATGGCGAGGACAACCCTCCAAAACGCGAGCTGCGTGCGGCATGGATTGCCACTGTATTAAACATAGACTGGCCATCTGTAGATGCCAGGGGTACAACCCCTACCCATGTAGACAGGCAAAGGGCAGAGCTTAGGCAGCGTTTTGATGAGGTTTATGTACTGGGTTTTAACTCCGTAATTTTTCAAATAAGCCCTACGGGGGATGCATTTTTTCCATCTCAAGTTTCGCCATGGTCTGCTTGGCTGACTGGGGAAACCAATTTCCAGGGGCGGTTAATAGACAGCAGTGGCAATGAATTTTCCCCACTGGGCTATGCAGTTGAGCTGGCCCGCGAGCGCAACATGGAGCTACGCGCATGGTTTAACCCCTACAGAATCACCCATACAATAGGCCCCTATACATGGGGCAACGGTATTATCCTATCCTCTACAGGGCAGCGTGTGACCAGCCTTGACGAAATCCGCGAAGAATGGTCCCAAATACCCGGTACGGCTTTTTACCTTTTTGGCGATTATGTAAAACTGGGCGAAAACAGATATGTAGTTGACCCGGGCGCACCGGGCGTAAGGGACTGGATTGTAAGCCGCGTGATGGAAGTTGTGCGCACATATGATATAGATGTTGTGCATTTTGACGACTATTTTTACCCGTCCGACTATGTAGACACAGAAACTTTTAACAGACACAATACCCTAGAAAATAACTGGGCCACAAACCAAGTCTTCCCTGACACAACTGACGGCAGGAATGCTTGGCGCAGAGAAAACACCGAGATGATGGTAAGGGATGTACAACAGGCCCTCCGGAGTGAGGCACCGTGGGTCAAGTTTGGCATTAGCCCAGGCGGGGTGTGGAAGTCCTCCCCTGGCGGCAACACAGGGTTTGACGGCGGCGGTTATGATGCCGGTACGGGCTCAACATCCACCACTACATGGTCCAATTACCATTCTTCTTGGGCAGATACCCGCCGGTGGGTAATAGAAAATTTCATAGATTATTTGACCCCACAAATATACTGGGACTGGGCCCACAACACAGCCCCATACGGCGATATAGCGGAGTGGTGGGGCCGCTTGTTCCACGACTTTGGGCCGGATGGAAACTTGCGCAACTCCCGCGGTGAGTATACCAACGCGCAACTATTTATAGGCATAGGCCTATACCGCATGGACGAACAAAACCTTGTGCATAAATGGAACAACCTGCACGAATGGGAAGGCCAGCGCACAATGCTGCGCCAACTTGCATATGTAACCGGCAACCCGCATATCAGCGGCTCTATGATGTTTACGCAAAACCAAATGCGCCAGCCAGCCGGCACAGGCTTTATAAGAAATGGTATGTGGGAAACCATGCATACCCTAAGCACAACCTTATGGCGGTATCCCGCACTTGTGCCGCCCATGCCGCATCTTGGCGGTGTGGCCCCTGCTGCACCTACCAATGTAAGCGTTGTGGGCAATGTGATTAGCTGGGACAATGCCGAGACCAGTACCAGCCAGCTTGCAATGCCGCGGTACTTTGTAATCTACCGTAGTAGTAGCCGCAATGTAGATATTAACAACCCTGCCAATATTGTGGCGCTGGTACCTGCCGTAAGCGGCCAGGTTGGATATGAGTGGGTTATCGACCTTGATGGAGATATTACTGGGTATTACTTTGCTGTGACTGCGGTTAACCGCTTGCATGATGAGAGTTTGCCTGGGAGGTAGGGAGTTAGTACTAGGTATGTAATTCAAAAACAGTCCAGTCTGAGTTGAAAAGCGTTTAGTATACGCAATTTTCGGCTCGGGCCGGACTGTTTTATATTTTATTGGCTATTGTATTCGTTAATCATTCTCTCTAGCGCGAGTGATATAGCATCACCACCAAATATTTGCCGTCTTGCTACACCATTGGCACGACTAAGGGCAATTATATTATTACCACCAAGCATAATATGCATTGTTCCGTTTGAATTGTCATTTTGGCGAAAATATATAGACCACTGGCTGTTTTCGTAAGTACTATTAAAAGGCCAGCGCCTGATAGACGCATTTGATATTAGCTCAACGAGTTCTTGTGCATCTATCATATGCGTAACCTCTTTGCCCTCTATAGCTCCCCCGTTTATGAATACACCGAAAATATAGACATGATTTGGCTTGGTACTTCCATCAACATAACGTGCGAATAAACCACGGTCACTGTTGTATAACCCATAATGAAATAGTGGTTCTATTGTTAATGGCAACCTAAGTATCCGAGATGTGCTGAATAGCCAAATAAAAAACGACACCATTAATAATGCAATTGCTATAAATATTACCCTCATGTTTTTCATGCCATTTTACTCCTTATATTTCATACATTTACATAGTCTATCAAGTTATTGGCTTTTATCAAGCGAAATAATCAATCATGACAATTTACTAGAACGGTTGACCTGACGCATTCTTTATGATATCATTTTGATATCAAATAATTATGAGGTGACCATATGAACGTAAAAAACACAAATGTAGGTATCACAGAAAAGGCAGCCTGGCGCACAAGCGGCATGGCCATCCTAGTTATTAACACCCTGCTAATGCTGGCGGCAATTGCTGTGGTAGTCTACGGCTTTGTCGATGGTGCGGCGGATAATGTACTGTTGATTTCGCTTGGGATTTTTTATTTACTTATCCCCACATGGCTGCTGTACGGTGGGCTTTGTATCTTGCGTCCCCAGGAGGCCATGCTGCTTACGCTTTTTGGTAAGTACAACGGCACCCTTCGCGGGCCGGGGTTTTTCTTTGTAAACCCATTCTCTACCGCATTCAAAAGCGAGGTAGGCCAGCCCAGTACAGGCGCGGCAAACATCACCAGCACAAAGGCAACAGGTACAGATGATATCTCCAAGGCCCTAGCCGCTGCCGCAGCCAGGAAAATTTCGCTCAAAGCCAAGACACTCAACAACGACAAGCAAAGGATTAACGACTTGCTTGGTAACCCGGTAATCATAGACACAGTAGTGGTTTGGCGGATAGTTGATACTGCCAAGGCCATGTTTAACGTGGATAATTTTATCGAGTTCTTGTCTATCCAATGTGACTCGTCTCTGCGGTCTATTGTTAGCCAGTACCCATATGACTTGCCAAGGGACGGGCAAAGTGAGGACAAATGCCTTAGAAGCGCATCCGAGGAAGTCGTAACCCGCCTCATGGCAGATATCCAAGCAAAGGTAGAAGTCGCAGGTATGGAGATACTAGACGCGCGTATTACTAACCTGTCATACGCACCAGAGATTGCTGCTGCCATGCTGCAAAGGCAACAGGCAAGCGCTGTCGTAGACGCAAAGCAGACCATAGTAGACGGCGCTGTAGACATTGTACAAATGGCCCTTAAGCGCCTTTCGGAAGACAATGTAGTAGAGCTTGACGAGGAGCGGAAAGCCGCAATGGTTAGCAACCTGCTTGTAGTGCTGTGCTCTAACACCGAGGCCCAGCCAGTAATAAACAGCGGTTCCTTGTACTAATATGGAGGGCGAAAACAAAACAGCCGTAAAGGCAGATAAAAAGAAACAAGTGCCTTTGCGGCTGTCCGAGGCCCTTTATAACGAGCTTGCCACCTGGGCAGAAGATGAGTTTCGCTCTTTAAACGGGCAAATAGAGTATCTTTTGACCCAATGTGTTAAGAAGCAGCGGCGTGGGGATAAGTAAAGCTTACGCATTCCACTTCTGTATTTCATCCCCAACAGGCGCAAGCAAGCTCTTATAAGTGAAATACACATGCCCTTTTAGCTCATCAATGGTGGTATTGAGCTGCAATTGACGTGTCATTTCGCCTTTAAACTCGGGCCGGTCGTCGCTGGTGGCGCGGTAGGCCGCCATACCAATATACAAGTCCACATTTGTACCTTTACATACATCTGCCCACCATGGCGCTAGTACTTTATAATCTGCGATTTCGAAGCCAATATGCCAGTATATTTGCGGGACTATATAATCCATCCAGCCCTGCTTGACCCATTTATACGTGTCGGCATACATGGATTTATAATGCTCGCCGCCTTTGGTGTCGCTACCGCGCGGGTCAGAGGATTTGTTCATCCATATGCCAGAAGGGGATACGCCAAAGCGCACACCGGCCTTCTTGGACACTTCGTGGAAGCCACGGATCAAATCGCTCACGCATTCCCTACGCCAGTCGTCTTTTGTCATGCCTTTGCCGTATTTGGTAAAGGTTTTTTCGTCGTCAAAATCTATGCCTGGGTAGAAGTAGTCGTCTATATGGAAGCCGTCTAGGTCATAGTTATTAACCAACTCTGCTGCACCGTCTATTATTAGCTGCCGTACTTCTGGGATACCGGGGTCAAAATACCATGCGCCGTTATAGTCTTTGCCTTCGTATTTGACTACCCAGTCAGGGTTTTTGCGGGCTGGGTTTTCTGGCGCAAGCTCGTCTAGGGATTGCATTTTTTGTGACATATGCGCTACCCGGTAAGGGTTGACCCATGCGTGGATTTCTAGGTTTGCGCTGCGGCATTTGTCTATCCAATATTGCAATGGGTCAAAGCCGCCTTCTGGGGCTTTGCCTTGCTTGCCTGTCAGGTAATACGACCATGGGAAGATGTCAGACTTGTACATAGCATCTGTTGTGGGGCGCACCTGTACTATTATTGCATTGAGCCCTACGTCTACGGTCTTGGCAATTATGCCGTCGATTTCATCTTTCATTTGAGACACGGGTATGCCGGGTTTGCTTGGGAAGTCTATGTTGGCTACCGTAGAAACCCATATGCCTTTAAATTCCTTTTTCATTGTCTTGCCCCCTTCTTATAAAGCTAAGTTCACTGGTTGATGTAAGTATAATCCAAAAGAAAATTTTTTACAATATTACACGAAATAAATATTTTTTCATTGACTTTTTGCCAAAATGAATGTAAAATATTATAATACAAATGTAAATTATTTTCATACTGGCAAGGAGGTCTTGGCTGATGGATAGCCATACAGAAATAAGAAACGCATATGCAAGCTTTAGCAAATCCCAAAAACGCATAGCTGATTATTTTTTGCAAAACGCACATCATGCCAGCGGCAAAACTATAGACGAAGTTGCGGAGCGTGTGGGTGTATCTACCGCCACAATTGTACGCTTTGCGCGGCTAATTGGGTTTTCTGGTTACAGGGATTTTATTATGCGTTTTACCTCCGGTGTTACAGAGGCTAATAACGGGGCCGATACCATGCCCAATTACCTAGACGCAATACCAGGGGACTCTATTGGGCAAATAATGGGGCACATCTACGCAACAACCAAGCAGAGTATAGAGCAGACTATGGCCGTGTCTGACGAGGTTAGCATTGCCCGTGCTGTAGCTAGTATGCGCAAAGCCAAAAGGATAGACTTTTTTGGCATGAGTGCCGGCTCTATAATCGCACAAGATGCCCAGCAGAAGTTCTTGCGCATTAACAAGGTAAGCTATGCGTTTTCTAGCAGCCATATCCAGGCCACCGCCACATCCACACTTACACCAGAGGATGTGTGCGTGGTTATATCATATTCTGGCGAAACAGCAGACACCTTGCGCATCGCGGAAATTTCTAAAGAAAAGGGCGCATGTGTGATATCTATCACAAAGTTTGGGGATAACAGTATAAGTAGGCTTGCGGACATTAATTTATTTGTGTCCTCGCCAGAGTCCGAGTTTAGGTCTGCGGCTACAGGCTCGCGGATTTCGCAGTTGTGTATCATTGATATCTTGTATACATCGCTTGTAAGCCTGGAGTACGACACTGTCAAACAATATTTGGACGAATCACGCAAGGTGATTAATACGCGATACAAACAAACATAAACAGGGGGTAAGTATGTATGACAATCCGCAGCTATAAAGCCCAAGATGGATGCGCCACACTAAGATTATGGAACGTGTCCCTCAAAGAAGATAAGTTGAACAAAGAAAATTTCTATACGCGCATAATATGCGACGCAAATTTTGACCCGAGTTTGTTTTTACTGGCAGAAGAAGCCGGCGAGGTTATAGGCTTTATTTACGGCGCAAAAGGCGCAAATGCAGAAAAAGCCTATATTGTAGCAATGGGTGTATGCCCAGCACACCGCCGCAAGGGCATTGCTACAGAGCTTGTTAATAAGCTGGAATCCACTGTTAAAGCACTGGGTGCAAAAAGCTTGGATATAGGCAATTATGCCGTTAATTATTTCTTCCCAGGCATAGATGAGAAAAACTATAAAACTGCAATTGCATTTTTTAGCAGCCTAGGCTACGAAGAAAAAGGGACATGCAGCTCCATGGACATGAGCCTACGTGAGTACGAAACCCCCGCAAAATATGTAGAACGCAAACAAAAATTAGAAAGCGAAGGGTATACCTTTGGCAGCTTCACATGGGAAGATTCTTTGCCTATGTTTGAATTTTTCCGCGAACATTTCCCACATTGGCTGGGTGGTGCGCGCAGCAATGTACTACGCGGCAATGGACATGAAACTATACAACTTGCACGCAACCCCAAAGGCGAAGTTGTAGGGTATGCGATGCGTGCAGGGGACGGTACACCGGGACGCTTTGGGCCTTTTGGGGTAGCAGAGTCAGAGCAGGGTACCGGCCTTGGCGGGATACTTTTTCACAATCTTATATCTGACATGGTAGAGCGGCGCATCTTTTACACATGGTTTTTGTGGACTGGTGGGCGCAACTTAGACATCTATGGCACATGGGGCATGAAAAAATATAGGAATTATACCATCATGGGTAAAGTCTTATGAAGCATATAATGGCAATTGGTGCCCATATTGGCGATGCTGAGTTGACATGCGGCAAGACACTGGCCACGCATAGCCTAAAAGGCGATAAGATTTCTACCGTAGCAGTGACAGCGGGCGAACGCGGCGCACCGCCAGACAGGTGCCAGGCAGAGTTTAAGCAGTACAATATCGACTGTGCAACCACTTTTGCCAAGGCCCTGGGTGGCAGCTTCTTCTGCCTTGGATATGCCGACGGGGAAGCACCAGACAATGAAGAACTACGCCTGGCTATTTGCGACCTAATAAGGGCACAAAAGCCAGACGCAGTACTTACCCACTGGCATGGCACAATGCACAAAGACCATAGGATAACTTCCCATGCCGTGGCAGATGCTATTTATTATGCAGGGCTGCGCGGCTTTGAGCGCAAAGCACCAGATGGGACAGTACTGGCCCAACACTGGGCACGCGGGCCATATTTTGCAGAAAATTGGGAAGACGCAGACGGCTTTGAGCCTTATATCTATATAGATGTAAGCAGCGGATATGACCTGTGGTACCAACACATACAAGGCTTGTGGCTGACAAATAACTCGCCATGGTTTGACTACCGCGACTACTATGACGCGTTATCGCGCCAGCGCGGTATACGCATACGCAAGCAGCGGGCAGAGTGCTTTGACATACAGCCCCATGCTAAACGCATCGTGCAAGAGGGATTTTGACATGAAGGGATGCAATGCGCTAATTAACCAAGCCATACAAGATGGCATGTTCCCAGGCGCGGCAATATCTGTAGGAGACAAAAACGGCGAGCTGTTCCGCGCAACATACGGCCAACGCTGCCTGTATCCACAACAATTGCCGGCAGAGCCGGATACACTTTTTGACTTGGCATCCCTGACAAAAATCATATCAACAACTATGGTTGCCCTTGTACTTGTGGATATGGGCAAACTTAAATTAAGCGACAAGCTAAGCCAGTTTTATGACACACCAGCATGCAAGCAAGACATTACTATACACCAGCTTATGACACACACCAGCGGCTTGCCGGCTCATGTGCCTTTGTATAAGCTGTCCCCTACCCCGCAGCATGTCTACAGCACAATCTTAAACCAGCCGTTAAAACCAGATGGCGATGTGGTTTATAGCTGCCTAGGCTATATACTGCTGGGCAAGATTTGCGAAATAATAGGCGGCGCAACCCTAGACAAACTCGCGCATAGATATATTTTTGCTCCATTGGGGCTGCAAACTATAGCATATAACCCATGTGCAAAAACCCATACCTTCGCCGCGACAGAGTACTGCAACATAAGCGAGATGTGGCTTAGCGGCATTGTCCATGACGAGAATGCGCGTTTTATGGGTGGAGTCTCGGGTAATGCAGGGCTGTTTGCAGATATAAATGACTGTGCAACCCTGGCAATAATGCTTGCCAACAAAGGTATGCACAACAGCCAAACCATTATAAACCGTGGGTTGTTCGATACAGCTATACACAACCATACCACCCACTGCAGCGAAGGCCGGGGGCTTGGCTTTGTAATAAAAGGCCATACACCAGTATCCTGCGGGGATATATTCCCGGTAGGCTCGTATGGGCACACTGGCTTTACTGGTACGTCTATATGGGTAAATGCGGAAACATCGCAATATGTAGTATTTCTTACCAACCGCGTACACCCCACCCGCGAAGACAACCGTTTGGCTGCGTTTAGGGGGCTGCTGCACGACTGTTGTGCTAAGGAGTATACGGCACTTCAACTATAAATTTAGGTTTTGATACAAATGATAAAGGCGATCGGAGGCCACCAATGCCAGTAAAACTAGGTATAGACCAACTAGAAAAGTACTCACCCCTTTTTGCTGGCAAGCGGATAGGGCTTTTGACCAACAACACCGGAATAAACAGCAGATTTGAAAGTACAATTGACCTTATTCACAAAAACTTTAACCTGGTAAAGCTTTTTGCCCCAGAGCATGGTGTACGCGGCAATTTGCAAGCCGGCATAACCCTAGAAGGCTATCACGACCAGCGCACAGGGTTGCCGGTAGTGAGCCTATACGGCACAAACCGCCGCCCATCACAAGAAAATCTCGCAGACATAGATATCTTTGCCTTTGATATCCAAAATGTTGGCTCGAGATTTTATACCTACCTATACTCTATGGCGTATATCATGCAAGCCTGTGCCGAATATGGCAAGAAATGCGTAGTTTTCGACCGGCCCAACCCACTCGGCGCTGCAGATGTAGAGGGCAATATCCTTGACCTTTCTTGTAAATCCTTCATAGGGCTGTACCCAATCCCGCAGCGCTACGGCCTTACAATAGGCGAGTGTGCAAAGCTGTTTAACACAGAGTACGGCATTGGGTGTGACCTGGAAGTAATACCTATGGAGGGTTACCGCCGTGATATGTATTTCGAAGAAACTGGGCTAAGCTGGGTGCTTCCATCGCCCAATATCCCCACGGTAGATAGCTGCTTTGCTTTTAACGCAACATGCATCTTTGAGGGGACAAACGTGTCCGAGGGCCGCGGTACCACAAAGCCATTCAACTTTGTGGGCGCACCATGGATAGACGGCGCACGCCTGGAAGACGCGCTAAATGCGCACAACTTGCCGGGCGTAAAATTCCGCGCGCATTATTTCACCCCGCTGCCATACCACCCCAAAGACGGCAAATACGCCGGCGAGCTATGCGGCGGTGTGGAAATGCATGTGCTAGACCGCAAGGCCATGCGCCCTGTAAAAACTGGCGTGACAATGCTATATACGATACGCGACTTGTACCATCAATTCAAATATTTACCCCCCTACCGTGAAGGCGGCATACGAATGATAGACTACAACACCGGCAACACCTACATCCGCGAAGCAAAATACACAATAGATGAAGTTACGGCCTTATACGCAAAAGAAAGTGCAGAGTTTTCAAAAATAAAATCCAGTTATCATTTGTATGCATAACTGACTATAAGGGGTGTATCATGGATATTAACAACCTTACCCTAGAGCAAAAAATCGGGCAGATGTTTCTGCTTCCCATAGAAGGCACAACACTTACCGCAGATACCAAAGAGCATCTTCAAAAGCACATGATAGGCAATTTTATATATTTTGCACGCAACCTTACAGACTACACAAGTATCCGCAAGCTAAGCGACAGCTTACAACAAGCGGCAATAGAGTACTGTGGCATCCCAGCATTTATATCTGCAGACCAGGAGGGCGGCATGGTAACACGCGCATACTCTGGCGCAACCCATTTCCCCTCTAATATGGCAATAACCGCCGCAGACATGGGCCATGAACTAGAAAACATGGGCTATATGGTGGCCCGCGAGCTCAAGGCCCTGGGCATAAACCTCAACCACGCCCCGGTGCTGGATGTTAACAACAACCCCAACAACCCTGTAATAGGCATACGCTCTTACAGCGACAAACCCCATATCGTAGCAAAGATGGCAACAGACTATATTCGCGGTTTGCAAAAGGGTGGCGTGCTGGCTAATGCCAAGCACTTCCCAGGCCATGGAGACACTCACAAGGACTCCCACCTAGCGCTACCCTCTATAGAGCATGACATAGAAAGGCTAAACCAGGTAGAGTTAGTACCCTTTAAAGCCGCAATAGCAGACGGGGTAGACTCTATCATGACTGCACACATCATTTTTAAAGCCATAGACAGCCAGCACCCAGCCACATTATCACCCAACGTCCTTACAGGGCTACTGCGCGAAAAAATGGGGTTTGAGGGCCTAATCCTAACAGACAGTATGTCCATGATGGCAATACAAGACCACTACGGCCTAGAAAAAGGTTGCATTATGGCAATCAACGCAGGGGTGGACATCCTATGCTTATGCGCCGGGCGCGAAGGCCAAGCAAGCTGTTATGATGCTGTGCTTGCGGCCGTCAAATCCGGTGAAATATCAATAGAAAAAATAGACACCGCCGTAGAGCGTATCCTCAAATACAAGGCAATATACGCCACCAATATTGATACCAACAGCGAGCTGCCAGTAGAAAAATACGCCGCCCACGAAAGCCTTTCAGACGAAATAAGCGCAAAAAGCATAACACTTGTCAAAGGCAATGATGAGCTGTTGCCACTAAAAAACAAAAATATTTTTGTCATATCACCGCCACCATCAACGGCCAACATAGCAGATGACACCATAGTCAAACAAGAACTTTTTTGCAAAAAAGCCGCAGAAATACTAGGTTGCAACTACGCAGAAATTACCGTAGACCCAAGCCAAGATGAAATTGCAACAGTTATAAAAAAAGCAGAGGCAGAAGTAATCTTGTACGCATCATACAACGCAATACAGTTTACAGGCCAGATAAATTTGTACAACGCACTCAA
>Ga0123355_10004680_pt1 | contig 19931 bp, 20 predicted proteins | sample TergutEmb28metaG_3_FD_89872 | JGI IMG/M metagenome (GOLD analysis project Ga0123355, IMG submission 89872) | Embiratermes neotenicus P1 segment gut microbial communities from Petit-Saut dam, French Guiana - Emb289 P1 | ecosystem: Host-associated > Arthropoda: Insects > Digestive system > Gut ...
AAGCAGGGTCTGCTGATGAAGGGCTTCGAGCCGAAGGTGTCCTGGGACAAGCTCGGCGCGCAGGTCGTTCCGACCGACAAGAGCTACACGCCCACCGGCGTCACGCTGATGGCGGCCGTTGTCTACAACTCCAAGGTCGTCAAGACCCCGCCCAGCGACTGGCAGCAGCTGCTGTCGCCGCAGTGGAAGGGCGCCGTCGGCATGAACGACCCGTCGCAGTCGGGGCCGACGTTCCCGTTCATCGCGGGCATGATGAACCACCTCGGTGGCATCTCCAAGGGCAAGGCGTTCTTCGCCAAGCTGAAGTCCAACGGGCTGATCGTCAACCCGACCAACGGCCCGACGCTGCAGGCGCTCACCAACGGGCAGATCAAGCTCGCGCTCGTCCAGAGCTCTGCCGGCATCGGCGCGGCGCTCGGCGACAAGGACCTCAAGGTCAAGTTCCTGAGCCCCGCGACGCTGCTCCCGAGCGCCATCGGCATCGACGCCAAGGCGCCGGCGGCCGTGCAGCAGGAGGCCGAGAAGTTCATCGAGTTCGTGCTCTCCAAGCAGGGCCAGCACGTGATGCAGACCGGCGATCCGACCGGTGACTCGCTGTACTACCCGGTGCTCAACGGCGTCAAGCCGCTGCCGGCGCTGCCGTCGCTGGGCAGCGTCTCGACCCAGCGCATCAGCCCCTACACCTGGGGTCCGCGCGAGGCGTCGATCAACAGCTGGTTCGACAGCAGCATCAAGTAGGTCCCAGGTACCAGTCGAGCGACAACTGAAGAAGCAGAAAAGTGTCGTTCGACTCCAGGTCGAGTAGTCCCGGGGGCGCGGTCCTGAGCGGACCGCGCCCCCGCGCTCGCCGCCCGGCCATGCCGACGTTCGGCAACATGCTGCAGGCGAGCTTCTGGGTTGTGCTCGTCCTGATCATCCTGCTGCCGTGCCTGGCGTTCTTGGTCCTGGCCGTCTCGCCGAGACTGTTCGATCAGGGCAACTCGTACTTCACGCTGCATTACCTCGGCAGCGTCTTCACCGGCCAGACCGCTGTTGCGATCGGCAACTCGCTGTGGGTCAGCGCGGTCGCGTCGATGATCGGCGTGGCGGTCGGCTTCCCGGTTGCCTGGGTCACAGCCCGCACCGACCTGCCGGGCCGCAGCCTGATCACCGCGGGCATGTGGCTCGTGCTGCTGCTGCCGAGCTGGCTGCCGTCGCAGGGCTGGGTGCGGCTCGTGCAGCTCGATGGGGTCATGTACCGGATCGGGATCGACGCGCCGTTCATCACGCACACGATTCTCGGTCCGTTCGGAGTGGTGCTCGTGCTCGGTCTGCGCAACGTCCCGTTCGCGTATCTGGCGATCAGCATCGCGCTCGCCGGCATGGGGCAGGAGTTCGAGGACGCGGCCCGGGTCCACGGCGCGTCGCGCTGGCAGTCGATCCGGGTGGTGGCGCCGATCATCGCCCCGGCGATCTGGTCGGCGCTCGCGATCGGCTTCGCGGAGGCCGTCAGCGACTTCGGTGTCGCGGCGACGCTCGCCTACCAGGCGAACTTCTCGCTCGGCACCTATCAGCTCTATGCCTTCATCAACAACTTCCCGCCCAGCTTCCCGGGCGCCGCCTCGATGGCGTGGCTGCTGGTGGCGTCGGTCGGCATCCCGCTGGCGCTCCAGGCCCGCGCGCTGCGCGGGCGTTCCTACGCGGTCCTCTCCGGCCGCTCGCGGCAGGTGATCCGCCGGCACGTCGAGCTGCGCGGCAGGGTGCTGTCGCTCGGCGCGATCGGCTTCTTCTTCCTAATCGCGCTCGGAATCCCAGCGCTGGGGGCGATCAGCGGGTCGCTGCTCGCCGACTACGGCGCCTCCTTCTCGCTCACCACCACGAACTACTCGGCTGTGTTCAGCTCATCGGACCTGATCGCGCCGATGATCAGATCGCTGGAGTACGGTGCGATCACCGCGACGATCACGGTCGTGCTCGGCTACGTGGCGGCGCGTCAACTCACAAAGGTCAAGACCCGCGCGACGCGCTTCCTAGACTTTCTGCTGCTCGCCGCCGTGGCGATCCCGAGCGTGATCTTCGCCGCGGGCTACATCATGGCCTACAACCTGCCCATCCTCTCGCGCATCGGGATCAACCTGTACCAGACCGTCGGGCTGCTGATCATCGCCTACGCGGCGTCCAGCCTTCCGACCAACGCACGTGTTCTGGTGGGCATCGTCTCCCAGCTGCAGGCCTCGCTGCAGGACGCCGCACGCGTCCACGGCGCCAATCCCGTCATCGCGTGGCTGCGCGGAGTCGCGCCGCTGATCTCGCGCCCGCTGCTCTACGCCTGGCTGCTCACCTTCACTGGGGTCTTCCTTGAGCTGCCGATCTCGCAGCTGCTCTACGCGCCCTCGAAACCGCCGATCTCGGTTGCGATCCAGGACAACCTCAGCAACTATCACTTCGGTGTCGGCACCGCCCAGTCGGTGGTCGCGGTTCTGCTGGCGCTTGCCGTGGTGGTCTGTGTACTCAGTGCATATAGGCTGCTGACACCCAACGGGTGGCGGCGGATCGGAGCTTCCAGTGGCTGAAGCTGAACGACTCGAGCTCGACGATGTCCACAAGCGCTACCCGGGTGGGGTGGACGCGCTCCACGAGGTGTCGCTGAGCGTCGGCGCCGGCCGCTTCCTGGTGTTGCTGGGCCCGTCGGGCTCGGGCAAGTCGACGCTGATCCGCTGCCTGGCCGGGATCGAGCGCCCGACCGCGGGCACGATCGCGATCAACGGCGCGGTCGTCGCCGACGGCCGCCGGCACGTCCCGCCCGAGCAGCGCGACCTGGCGATGGTCTTCCAGGACTTTGCCCTGTGGCCGCACATGACCGTCGCCGAAAACGTCGCCTTCGCGCTGCGTCGCGGCCGTGGGGGCAAGGGGGACCCCCGCAAGCGCTCGCTGGAGATGCTCGAGCGCGTCGGCCTGCACCTGCACGCAAAGCGTTACCCGCACGAGCTCTCGGGCGGCGAGCAGCAGCGCGTCTCGCTGGCGCGGGCGCTGGTCGGCAACCCCGGTCTGCTGCTGTTCGACGAGCCGCTCAGCTCGCTGGACGCGAACCTGCGCGAGCGCCTGCGGATCGAGATCGGAACGCTCGTGCGCGAGCAGGGCGCGACCGCGGTCTACATCACCCACGACCAGAGCGAGGCCTTCGCGCTCGGCGACGAGATCGGCGTCCTGCAGTCCGGCCGCATGGTCCAGCACGGTCCCCCGGAGGCGATCTACCGCAACCCCGCAACCCCGTTCGTCGCGCGCTTCACCGGCCTCGCAGGCGCGTTCGCAGGTTATGTCTCGGGTCCGGGTCCCGCTGGACCCGGACCCATCACGGTCGTGGTGCCCAGCACGGATCCCGCCCGCAGCCTCGAGCTGGCCGCGACCGCGATGTCCGAGCTGGCGCCGGGAGCGCCAGTGCAGGTGATGCTGCGGCCGACGGCGGCGCGCATCTGCCGCACCGGCTCACGCTCCGCGATGCTGCGGGGGATCGTCCGCGACAGCGCCTTCCACGGCCGCGGCTATGACTACGTGATCGAGCTCGGCGAGGGCCTGCAGCTGACCGGCGTGTTCGACCGTCGGCACTTCAACCGCGGTGACGTCGTCGAGTTGTTCGTGAAGCCGGAGGGCTCGCTGGTGTTCGCCGACGACGAGGAGCGCGGCGCGCCGCTGCTCTCGGGCGACGCCGTCGTACGGGCCGTGCCACCATCAGTATCAGACGCAACCAGGAGTTCGAGCATCGAATCATGAGTGGGACAGAAGTAGGCTTAGTCGTATCCGTATTCATCGCCTGCGCGGTCGAGGCCGTGGAGGCGCTCACGATCGTGCTCGCGGTCGGGGCGACGCGCAGCTGGCGCTCGGCGATGATCGGTGTCGGGGTGGCGCTCGTGGCGCTCGCGGCGGTCACCGCGGCGCTGGGTCCGGCACTGACGGCGCTGCCGATCAACGTGCTGCGCGGTGCCGTCGGCGGGCTGCTGCTGGTCTTCGGGTTGCAGTGGCTGCGCAAGGCGATCCTGCGCGCGAGCGGGCTCAAGGCGCTGCACGACGAGGATGCAGCCTTCGCCGAAGAGACCGACGCCGCCCGCGGAGCGGGGGACGTGCCCGCCGCGGGAATCGACGGCTACTCGTTCTTCGTCTCGTTCAAGGGCGCGTTCCTGGAGGGCCTCGAGGTCGTGTTCATCGTGCTGACGTTCGGCTCCAACCAGAAGAACGTGCCGCTGGCCGCGGCCGCCGGGCTGGCCGCCGTGCTGGTCATTTCAGCCGTCGGCGTGGCGCTGCGCGCGCCGCTGGCGCGCGTGCCCGAGAACTCGCTCAAGTTCGTCGTCGGCGTGATGCTGACCTCGTTCGGGATGTTCTGGGGCGGCGAGGGTGTGCACGCCCACTGGCCCGGCGGCGACGCGGCGCTGCTGGTGATCATCCCGGTGGTGGCGCTGTTCGCGATCGGCACCGTGGCGTCATTGCGACGCTACCTGGGGGTCCCGGTCGCTTCGAGTGAGACGGCGGTGAAGGCATGAAGCGCGTCGAGCAGTTCCTGCGGTTCCTCTGGGACTTCGTGATCGGCGACGACTGGCGGATCGCCTTTGCGGTGGCGGTCGCCCTGGTTGTCACGCTGGTTCTCTCGAACAACGGCGTGACCGCCTGGTGGCTGCTGCCTGCGGTGGTCGCGGCGATCCTCAGCGTGTCCGTGTGGACGGTCGCGCGGAGCAAACGCTGAGCCACTTGCCCCGCCGGCGCGCGGAACGGGAGCCCGCGTGCCTCAGACGAGCCACTCGACGTTGTGGCGCGGGCCGGCCTCGAGCATCCGCTCGATCAGCTCGGGCGTGACCGCCGGGGCCGGCAGCGACGGATCGCTGACCGGCGTGCAGACCTCCAGGAACCATCCCTCCATGCCCGCCGGCGTGTAGACGGTCAGCATCCGCGCCGGCGCCTCCGTCGCATTCACGTACGAGTGCGCCGTGCCCCTGGCGATGAAGGCTGACTGGCCGGCTGTGATCGTGTGGGTCTCGCCCTCGACCGTGAAGTCCACCTGGCCCTCGTAGACGTGGAACAGCTCGTCCTCGGCGAGGTGGCGGTGCGGCGGAGGGCCGCCGCCCGGGCCGAGCACGCAGTCCATCGCGAACATCGCCCCGCCCGACTCCTCACCGGTGACGAGAAACGTATAGGTGTCACCCGGGCCCCAGTACGCGCGCATGGCACCGCCCGCGCGGGCTGGGGCACCGCCCAGCACCACACGGCTGGGCGGTGCGGAATCTCCCTCCTCAGGCGACGTCAACGGCTCACGGGACCGCAATGCCCCTGCGCGTGCTGCTCAGGCGGGCCGGACAGGCGACGATCGTGGGCGGGCTGGTGAGAGGACATTTCTGTCCCAGCGTCGGCTGGCAGGTGCACACACACGGGTCGATTGGCTCGGGCCCGAGTTTCCCGGCCACACACATCGCGCCCGAGTTGCACGGGGGGCAGGTCGGGCATTGACCACACGGTCCCGTCGTGGTGGGCGTCGTGGTCGTGGTCGGTGTCGTGGTCGTCGGAGCAGGCGTCGTCGTGGTAGTGGTGGCGGTCGGGTGCGGCTTGGGCCTGGCCTTCTTGCACCTGGCTCGGTGCCGAGCGTGCTTGCCCTTGGCCTTCGACACGGTGGCGCAGTGCGAATGGTGTCTCCTGGCGCCCGCCGAGTAGCTCACGGCCGGGAACGCAACGCTCGCGCATAGGATCCCGAGAACGATTCCGATCAGTGTCCGGCGTCTCAACATGGCGGCGATCATCTCCTTCCAAACCTGCTTCGCAGGTGTCGCTCGGCGGCTCAGAAGCCAGCCGGGCAATGGGTTTCGCAGCACTCCGTTGTTGGAGCGAGAATGGAACCCCAAACCATCCGCGCGCTACTGCAAATGCTCGATCAAGCCGGGCGCAATGTCAAGCGCACGTAAATCACAGAGCCCGTCGGGGCGCTCGCGTTCGAGTTGTTGGACGCTTCCGCGGAAGCATCGCGCTAAACGCCTGTATGCGATAGCGAACGGTCGCGGCGTCAGGATGCACTTAGGCTTCGAGCTGGTCAAATGCCGCCAGTAGCACGGCGTTGACCGCTGCAACAACCGCGAGCGCGATCCCTGCCACCGTGGCCCGGCAGCGATCACAGCCACCGCCGCGAGCGCGAAGCAGCCGAGCTCGAACGGCACCCGCGTCGGACTGGGAAGCCGGCGGGGGGAGCGCGGTGCCGCCCAGATGCCCCACGCGGCGGCGAACATCGCTGGGACCGCGATTGCGAGGATCACGGCGAGAATGACCGGAGAGCGGCTCGGCTCACATCAGGCCCATTACGGGCGTGAGATTGCGACCTCGCGTGTGGCGGGTGCCAGCTTGACGACCCGGAGCAGTTTGAGGCCGGGTGTGTAGACGGCGAGGGTTCCGCGCAGCAGCGAGCTGCTGACGACGTAACCGTCGGCGACATCGAGTTCGAATGATCCGTATGGCGCGCTTGTCCGTTTGACGACCCTGCCGGTGGCGGCGTTGACCTTCTCAATGGTGCTGCCGTAGCCGGAGGTCACGTACGCATAGTTGCCCTCGAATGCGAGGTGCTGCGGCGGTGCGCCGACCGGCACGCGGAAGAGCACACGGTGGGTGCGTGAGCTGAAGGCGGTGACGTCGGGACCTGCGGCTGAGGTGATCCAGATCGTCCGCCCATTTGGATCGAACGCAAGGTCGTGAGCTGGAAAGCCCGGATTGAAATGCCCGACCACCTTCGGGTGACCAGGGTCGAGAACCGGGCTCCCTGGCGGTCTGCTGATCACGGTGCTGAGGGTTGTGATCTGTTGCGCGTTCTCCCCGAGCGCCACCCACACGGTGTATTCGGTTGGGCTGAACGCGAGGTGGTGGGCGCCAATCCCCACGGAGACCGTGGCGGTCACCTTCATGTCGCTGAGGCGGATGACGGTGAGCGTGCCGCGGGCATCGTCTGTGATGTACGCGTAGGAGCCGTCGGGTGAGATCGCGGCGATGTGCGGCTCGTCGAATCCCGAGAACGTTTTGATGACCTTGAGCGTGTCCCGGCTCAGGATCGTGACCTTGCCCGCCCGGGAGCTCACAACGATCACGACGCCGCCGTTTCCCGATGATGCGATGTCCTCGGGATCGGCAGGCACCGGCACCGACCTTGCGATCCGGCCGCTGGGGAGATCAACCACCAGAAGCCGGTTCTGCGCCTCATCCGTCACGAGCGCCTGCGGTGGCGCTGACGCACGCGCAGCCTTCGCGACGCTCGGGCTGGCCGCTGCCGAAGTGCAGATTGCTATCAGCAATCCCAGCGACGGCAGGATGCTACAACCTGAGCGTTTCATCCTGCCGCTCCGGGTGCGGTGCAGCACCAGCCGTCAAGACGCGGGAAGTGGGCACGTGAGAACGTCGTGAACTGCTGCGCTATCCGTGAGACCGCTGCGATCTGTGGCTGTCCGTTCACATGCACGAAGACCCACTGGTCAGCTGCTGGCCAGCTGACCAGGAGCCACTTCCCGTTCGGTGACCATGCTGCCTGGCCGAGCTTCGCGCCCGTGAGCACGCGTCGCGCCGTCGGACGCGCGACGTCAGCGGTGTACACGGTCACGGCGCTGATGCTGCCTGCAGTGACGATCGCGATGTGCTGGCCGTTGGGTGAAACCGCACCAGCCGTGATCGGCCCACCACCAGGCGCCGGTCGGGTTGCGAGCAGGCGTCCGTCCGGGGCGTACAGCAGCGCGGCGGTACGCGTCAGTGCGAGCAGACGACGGCCATCCGCCGACCAGCTCAGCTGATGTACTCGAAGCCGCGGGTTCGCCGACCACAGGTCTGCGCCCGAAGCATCGTCGCGGAGGATCACCCTGCCGTCGCTGGCGACATATGCCAGCTGATATGGATGCCCCGGGCGCCATGCCGGTGCGACATGAGCGACGGGCGAGGCCACGAGGTGGTCGCCGGTGCCGTTGCCGGCGACGACGCGTAGCTCGCCTCCGGAGATGTACGCCACGCGGAAGCCGCTCGGCGAGTACCATCGCGCGTCGCTCACGTCTGGTCGCGTGAGCATCCACTGCAGTGATCCCCTGGTGCTGACGGCGGCGAGCTCGTCGCCGGCGGTGACAGCGAGAAAGAGCCCGTGCGGTGACCAGCTGGCATGCTCCCATGGCCCAACATGGCGCGCGGCCCCGTCTGCGTTCACGATCCAGGTTCCGTCGGGACCAGACACCAGCACCCGACCCGGTGCCGGCAGCGCCGAGAGCGCGCGGGCAGCGTGCGGCACGCCGAGCGCGCGGTCAACGAATCGCCCGACCGTGGCGCCGGCGGGTGAGAGCGCAACAACCACCGCTATCGCGACCGCGGCTGCAGCGACGCCAGTCGGCCGGCGGAACCTCACGCGGCGAGGCGACGACGTCCGTTGCTCATAAGCGGCGCGCACGGTGAGCCATGCCCGCTCCTCGGCACCCCGCTCGTCAGGGACACGAATCCTGCTCAAGGCTCGCCTCGCGTTCACTGCAGCCCGGCCCCCCGCAGCCGCGTCTCCAGGGCGTCCAGCCCGCGGCGCAAGCGCGAATTGACAGTACCGCGCGGCAGCTCCAGCGCCCGCGCGATCTCACCTGGCGTGTACTCGAGCACATAGCGCATAACCACAACCGTGCGATGCTCCGGCGAGAGCGCCGCCAGCGCAGCGAGAACCTCGTCGGAGTACCGGCCAATCGGCGGCGACGGCGAGCCGTGCTCCAGTTCCGGCTCGGTGATCTCCCGTCGAGCGCTTCTTGCCCTGACCCAGTCGATCGCACGATTCGAAACGATTGCGCCGAGCCACGGCCCGAACGGCCTCTGGCGGTCGAAACGATCCAGCCTGCGGATCGCTGCGACAAAAGCCTCCTGAGCCACGTCCTCCGCCGCCGCAGCGTCCTGCACGATCAGAAACGCCGCACGGTAGGCACGAGGCCAGTGCCGGCGAAACAGGAGCTCGAGGTCCGACTCGACGCCTGCGAGCGCCCCGGCGATCAGCGAGCGGTCGCTGCGAGGACGAAGCATCCGCGCACGCGCTACCCGGCCACCGACCGAAATGCTCTGCACTGCGCCCGACACCGGCTCACCTGGAACGGACATGGCGTAAGCACATCATGCGGAATGCTCGGAACCCACCACGAAGTCGATCCGGATCTGGCCAGCCGGACCAGCAACTTTTCGCACTCGGAAATGCCAGGTCGCGGGCGGCATCGGGCAAGCTTCTTCCTGTTCATTGCAGGCGGTGGTGCTGCCGTGACGTGAGCACGTCTCTGCATTGATGCGGCGATCCTGGGGAACCGCGATGCTCACGCCAGCCAGTCCCGGGATCACACCGCTGACCTTCACGCGAGTGGCGCCTGGAGCAACCACTCGCAGCAACCGGATCACCCCGGCTGGTTCTGGGATCTCCACGCGAGCCACCGTCGCGCCCGCCGGCATGCGTACGACCATGCTGGTCGACCTTCCGGTCGCCGGCGCGCCCACCGCAACCGCCGCGCCCGACACAGCCAGGAACGCCACGATGGCCACCGCAGAGCGTCCGAGAACCTTGCGCATATCTCCTTATACGTGGGACAGACAGGAATAGGTCCGTCAGGCGGCGAGGCCGTCACTGATCCCAGTCATCACCGGCCGGCGCGCGGCGCGGCTTCAGTTGTCGTTCACGACCGCTGCTGCCGGATGCGCGGTTGTGACCGCGAGCAGCGCGTCGTTTGCGCGCGTCGCGGGGAGGTACTCGTAGGTTGAGAACACGATCTTGCCTGCGGTGGAGTCGATCTCGAGCGGCCGGTAGTCGCTCCGCGCGACGTACGCGGTGCCGTTCGAGAGCCAGTCACCTGAGACGCTGAGCTGGAGCTCGTAGGCTGGGACGCCGTCGAACGTGGCCGCGGTGGCGGTCGCTTGGCCGGAGTTGACCATTGCCTTGAGCCTGCTGGCGGGGTCAACAGAGTGTGCGATCTCGTACGCATGACTTGCCGGCGGCAGCGGCGAGACCGTGACCGTGCGTGTCGACGAGTTGTAGATCTCGTTCTGAGTTGCTGACTGGCTCACCTCCTGGCCGTACTTGATCACGCGGTAAACGCCCGTACCGCCGATCTGCGCCCAGAGCTCGAACGGCGCGGAGGAGCCACCTCTGGGCGTTACGGTCGCGACCTCATGCAGGATCGAGGCGGGAGGGGCAGTGAGTTCTGCGCTGACGTGCCGCATGATGGCGGCGTCAGCGGCCGACAGTCCGGCGGTGCCGCCGGCGCTGAGCAGCACCGTGGCAGCCGCCGTGGCCGCGCCAACGGGAACCACCAAAGTCAGGGCGCGCCTCCGGCGCCGCGCGCGTCCGGAACGAGCAAGGTCGTGCTCGATGGCTTCATGGAGCTGGCACCGGTAGGTCTGAAGGAACTCGGGTGTATCGGTGTTCACGGTTCTTCTCCTAGTGCAATGTTCAAACGTCGTAGCGCGCGCGAAACCCGCAGGCGCGCGGCGGCCTGGGTGCAGTTGAGTCGCGCCGCAATTTCTTTGTACGGGCAGCCCTCGACAACGCGAAGGCCGAGTACCTGGCGGTCAGCGTCGGGCAGTTCGGCGATGGCCCTCAGCGCGGCATCAGGCAGCGACAGTCGCTCCTCGACGAGTTCGTAACCGACTTCGTTGACGATCTCCGTTGGCAGCCCGAGCCTGGCTCTGGCCCGATCCTCGATTCGCTGTTTGCGCAACGAGTCGACCAGGAGGTGCTGCGCGATCCCAAAGAGCCACGGCCGCGCTGAACCGTCGGCATGATCCTTGAACGAGCCGCGCGAGAGCCACGCCTGAGCGAACGTCTCGGCGGTCAAGTCGGCGGCATGATCGCCGACCCTCGACCGGGCCCACCGAAATATCGCCGTCGCGTGTCGGTCGTAGACGATCGCGAACTGATCAGCGCCACCTGCGCGGATCAGTTCTGCGTCGGGAGCGTTGGCGTAATCGGGCCTCACTACTGCTGAATCGAACACGCCCTTCGAAATGTGTCAACACCGACCGCGACTGTCGACGCCCCGAGCGCGGTCGTTCTGCAAGCGGGCGACGGGGTTCGAACCCGCGACCTTCGGCTTGGGAAGCCGACGCTCTACCAACTGAGCTACACCCGCACTGGGGCACATTCTATGGCGCGCGCGGCTCACACCACGCAGCCGCATGCGCTCGGATCTGCGAGGTACCCTCAGACTGATGCGCAGGTTTGCCGTGCCGGCTGTCATATCGCTGATCGTGGTGGCGCTGCTGGCGGTGCTCGCGTTCGGGGTGGCGCAGAGCGGGCCGGGCAATGCGCTGGCCGCGCGAGTGCGGCGCGGGGAGACGCCGGTGGCGCCCAACGCGCACACTCCGCTGCAACTGCTTGGCGGCGGGCGCGCGACGCTCAGCGAGCTGCGCGGCAAGGTCGTGATGGTCAACGTCTTCGCCGGCTGGTGTGTCGCCTGTCAGGACGAGGTGACGCAGATCAAGCACGCGCAGCAGGTGCTCGGTCAGCATGGGGGCGAGGTCCTCGGCGTCACCTATCAGGACTCGAGCAGCGACGCCCAGAGCTACATGCGCAAGTACGGCCTCCGCTACCCGGTGCTGCTCGATCCGGGTGACAGCTGGGTCGCGCCCTACGGCGTCACCGGCGTGCCGGAGACGTTCATCATCGGGCGCGATGGCCACGTCGTGGCAGCCAACACGGCGCAGATGACGTCGAAGTGGCTCGATCAGGCACTCAACCGCGCGCTGGAGACGAGCGCGTGAGGCTGCAAGGCATGAGGCTGGGGCGCGTGGTCGCGACCGCGCTCGTCGCGCTCGCGCTGGGCGCCGCAACGGGCGCAACGGCGGCGGCCGCCACGGTCAACTACAGCTCGGTGGTCAGCCAGTTCATGTGCGTCTCCTGCCACGAGCCGCTCGAACTGGTCAACTCGCCGCAGGCGATCTCCGAGAAGCAGACGCTTCAGGGCTTCGTCAACCGGGGCCTGACCATGTCACAGATCAAGACCGCGATGGTCGGCCAGTACGGTCCGGCGGTGCTCGCGCGCCCGCCGGCGAGCGGCTTCAACCTGACCATCTACATCATGCCGCCGGCGATCTTCGTGGCCGGCCTCGCGCTGCTGATCTTCACCCTGCCGAAGTGGCGTCGCCGCGCGCGTGCGGTACAACCGCTCGCGGGCACCGATGAGCTCCCCGCGGCCGAGGCGAGCCGCCTGGACGACGAGCTCAGCCGATTCATCTAACTACATCGACTCGGGTGCGCTGACCCCAAGCAGCCCGAGCACCAGCGCGAGCTGCGTCTTGGTGGCGACGCACAGGGCGACCCGGAAGGACTCGACCGATTCCGGCGAGGCGCCGACGACCTTGCAGTCCCGGTAGAAGGCGGTGAAGTCCTGGGCCAGCTCCAGCGCGTAGGCGGCGATCCGGTGCGGCGCGCGGCGATCGGCCGCCTCGGCGATGTCCTCGGGCAGCGCAAGCAGCTTCTTGATCAGCTCCCGCTCGGACAGATGCAGTTCGGTGTCCGGCGCACTCCAATCGGCCCCGGCCGCCACCGCCGACCCAACCCGCTCCGGCCCCAGCCGCGTCAGCATCGAGGCGATCCGCGCGTGCGCATACTGGATGTAATAGACCGGGTTCTCGGCGGAATGTGAGCGGGCCAGGTCGAGATTGAGATCCAGAGTCCGGTCGTGCGAGCTCTGCAGCATGAAATAGCGGGTCGCGTCGACGCCGATCTCGTCGAGCAGTTCATCCAGGGTCACGAACTCGCCGCGGCGCTTGGACATCGCGGCGCGCGTCCCGCCCTCGACCAGGTGCACGAACTGCAGGATCAGCACCTCGAGCATGTCGGGGTCGTTGCCGAGCGCCTGGAACGCGGCTTTCAAACGCGCCACATAGCCGTGGTGATCGGCGCCGACCGGCAGCAGTTGCCGCTCGTAGCCGCGGTCGCGCTTGTTGAGCATGTAGGCGACATCCGCCGCGAAGTAGGTGGGCTGGCCGCCGGAGCGCATCAGGACACGGTCCTTGTCGTCTCCGAACGTGGTGGTCCGCAGCCAGACCGCGCCATCGTGCTCGTAGACGTGGCCGGCCGCGCGTACGTCCTCCAGCGCGCGGTCGACCGTGCTCGGTGAGCCCTCGTGCAGCGTGGCCTCGCTGAAGAACGTGTCGAAGTGGACGCCGTAGCGCACGAGCGTCGCCTTGATCTGGGCCAGGAGCACGTCGACCGCCCGGCGGGCGATCACATCGATGTCGACCGACTCGTCGGCCGCGTCCTCGATCTCCGCGGCAAGCTCCGCGACGTAGTCACCCTGGTAGCCGTCCTCGGGCGGCTCCAGCCCCAGGGCACGCGCCCGCACCGATTCGCCCAGCCGGCGGATCTGCGAGCCGGCGTCGTTGAAGTAGTACTCGCGTGAAACCGAGTGCCCGTGGTGCAGGAGGATCCGGGCAAGCGAGTCACCGTAGGCGGCGTGGCGTCCGCTGGCTGCGACCAGCACGGCTGTCGGGTTGGCGGAGACGAACTCGAGCAGGATCCGCTCGGGGTGCTCGGCGCCGCCCGCACCGAACCGCTCGCCTGCGGTGAGCACCGAGCGCAGCGACGCACGATGCCACTCGTCAGACAGGAACAGGTTGAGGAACCCGGGTCCGGCGACCTCGGAGCGCTCGAGCGTGGGGCCGAGCCGTGTGGCGAGCTCGTCGCCGAGTCGCTCCGCGATCTCCCGAGGGGGCGCGCCGAGCGCCGGCGCCAGCAGCATCGCGGCATTGGTCGCGTAATCACCCTGCCCGGCGCGCTTGGGGCGCTCAAGCCGGGGGTCGGGGCCATGAGCGGGGTCCGTCTCGCCACTGGTGCCACGCAAGGCACCAGTGGCAGCGCCAAGCGCTGTCCGCAGTTCGGCTACCGGATCGCTCATGTGTGGACGGCCGATTCCAGCGCGAGCCGGGCCATCTCGGTGGCGGAGATCTTGTACGGCGAGATCACCTCGTCGGCGCCGGCCCGGATCAGCTTGCGCTCGGCGTCCTCGCGGGAGGCGCGGGCGATGACCCTGATCTCGCTGCTGAGCTCGCGCGCGCTGAGCGCGATGAATATGTTCTCAGCGTCCGAGTCGACACAGGCGATCACGGCGTGCGCACGTTCGATGCCGGCCCGGATCAACACGTCGTCGTCGGAGGATTGGCCCTCGATGTAAGTGACGCCGTCGGCCTTGGCCGGCTCGCGGTGCATTGGGTTCTGATCGATCACGACGACCTGGGCGCCGTGGCGCAGCAGATCGCGCGCGACCTGCTGGCCGACGCGGCCGTACCCGCACACGATGTAATGGTCTGAGTAGGAGTCGATCATTTTCTGCGTGCGGCGAAGCTGGAGCACGCCGCTCAGCTGCCCGGAGACGAAGAACTCGGCGACCGTCGCCAGGCCATAGAAGAGCGTACCTATCCCGAGCACCTCGAGACCGACGAGGATGATGCGTCCGACGTTGTTCCTCGGTGCCGGCAGCGAGCCGAGTGTCGTGACGGCGTCAAGGGTCCAGTAGAAGCCGAAGGCCAGCGAGGTGTGTTCGTCGATCGAGTAGGCGACCGCGCCGACGACCATCACGAGCGTGACGGCGACCAGGAGAACCGTCAGCCGCGTGATGAAGGCGCGCAGCTCTCGGTCCTGCTGGCGGCGGCGCGCTGCCACGATCCGTGCGGCCGTGTCGTAGGTGACGGCCGGACGGTCGCCTGCCGAGGGCGGCGTGGGCGAGATGGGCGGTTGGTAGCGGTCCGGCATGTGCCGCTAATCCTCTCTAATGGTGATACGGCTCGCCAGCGAGAATCTTGTGGCCGCGGTAGAGCTGCTCGAGCAGCACGACACGGGCGAGCTGATGGGGGAGCGTGATCGCTCCGAGCGAGAGCCTGTGGTCGACTCGCTCGAGCCGCAGGCCGCCGAACGGCCCGCCGATCACGAAGCAGAGATCGCGGCCGCTGGCGCGGCGCTGCTCGAGGAACTCGCTGAAGGCGACAGAGTCGGGTGCCTGTCCCGCGACGTCCAGCAAAGACACGAAAGCGCGCGCGGGGATCCGGCCGGCGACGTGGGCATCCTCGCGAACCTCGATCAGCTCGAGGCGGGCGTAACGGCTCAGCAATTTCGCGTAGTGCGCGATGTCGTCGACAAATGGAGAGCGCAGCCGGCCTACGGCGACGACGATGATCCGCACGATCCTGAGATACTAAGCAGATATGTCCGAACCAACCCAGCCCGAGCGGCACATCAACATCCACTTCTCGCCGGAGATGATGGCCGGCCACTACTCGAACTTCGCGAACGTGAGCCACTCCGATTACGAGTTCACGATCACATTCGCGAGGGTGGACCACGAGATCGAGGACGAGGAGGTCCCCGGCGTCGTGGTCGCGCGAGTGAACCTCTCGCCGCGTTTCATGCGCGAGCTGATCGACGCCATGCAGGACAACTACAGCAAGTGGCAGGCGCGCGAGAACATCAAGAGCCTCCCGGAGTTCGGCGGTAACCGACCGGCCGGCGACGATCCGCTCGAGGACGCGGAGTAACGGCGGCTCAGCCGCGCGTCCGCGCGTCCACCGGTGCCGTGCGGATAGCGATCGTCTCTGACATCCACGGGAATCGGCAGGCGCTCGAGGCGGTACTCGACCAGATCGCGGCGGCGGAGTGCGACGCGATCTGGTGCCTGGGTGACCTCGTCGGGTATGGCGCCGACCCGGACGTGTGCGTCGAGCTGGTGCGCGAGCACGCCGAGATCTGCCTGGCCGGCAACCACGACCTGGCTGTGATCGGGGCGCTCTCGATCGACGATTTCTCCGACGCCGCCCACCAGGCCGCGGAGTGGACGCGGGCGACGATCTCGGCTGAGACCCGAGCCTTCCTGGAGACGCTCGAGCCTGCGGATGAGACCCAGGCCGTGGCGCTCTACCACGCGAGTCCGCGTGACCCGGTGTGGGAGTATGTGCTCTCGCCGCTGCAGGCGGAGCTCGGCTTCGAGGTGCAGTCCCGTCGCATTGCCATCGTCGGCCACACGCACGTGGCGCTGGCCTTCCACCGGTTCGAGGGCGCCGACACCACGGGCGAGACGCGGCACGCGGACGAGACCCTCGATCTGAGCACCGGTCATTGGCTGGTGAACCCCGGGAGTGTCGGACAGCCTCGCGATGGCGACGCGCGCGCCGCCTGGATGGAACTGGACACGGAAGCCTGGACAGCGGCCTACCGACGTGTCGAATACGACATCGACGGCGCCGCCATGGCGATCCGTGGCGCACGCCTGCCCGAGACGCTGGCCGAGCGTCTGCGTTTCGGCCAGTAGCCTGCAAAAACAGCCGCAGCGCGGGGCGAACGTGAAACTTTGGCCGCATCAGTGGCTAAAGTCGGAGGCCGATGGGGTTCGTACACAGGGCATTCGTTGCTGCCGGTGTCGGCGTCGCCATGTCTGTGATCGCGGGATGCGGGAGCAGCGGCGGGCGGCTGCTGACGGGGTCGGAGGCAAGCCGTCTTCAGGGCAGGCTCAACAGCATTTCAGTGGCGTTGGATGACGGCCGCTGCGCTGCCGCGCGGGCCGAGATGGAGCGCTTCCAAACCTCGCTGGGGAACCTGAGCGGCGTCGACGCGACGCTGGTCTCGATGCTCGACCAGGGTGTCAGCACGGTCCAGCAGCTCGCCAACGACCACTGCCAGACGCTCGCGCAGACGGATACCACGCAGACGCAGGCGCAGACGCAGACCGCGCCGACGCGCACGCAGACGACGCCGACCAACACGTATACGGCCCCGCCGCCGGTCACGACGACGGCGCCGGCCGACACGAACCCTGGTGGCACCAGCACCACCGGCGGCCAGGGGATCGGCGGCGGCACGACGAATACCGGACCTGCGACCACGCCCACCACGCAGACGACGCCAACCACCTCGACCACGCCGACCACGCAAAACACCTCGACCACGCCGGCGACGCCGCCCCCGGCACCCGGACCGCCCAGCGGCGGCCAGGGGATCGGCGGCGCCGGCGCCTCCTCCTTCAACAACGGCAGCGGGAAGTCCGACAACGGCAACGGCAACGGCGGCATCCCGGGCAACGGCGGCCAGGGCAACCAGGGCAACGGCGGCGACTGATGGCGACCGCATCCGTGATCGCCGGGCGCTACCGCGTCGAGGGCCGCATCGGCGTCGGCGGGATGTCGACGGTGGTGCTCGCCACCGACGACCGGCTCGAGCGCCACGTCGCCGTCAAGCTGCTGGCCGAGCACCTGGCGGATGACCCGACCTTCGTCTCGCGCTTCCGGCGCGAGGCGCTCGCCGCAGCGCGGCTCGTGCACCCGAACATCGTGCAGGTCTTCGACTCCGGCTTCGACGAGTCGGCCCATCAGCACTTCATAGTGATGGAGTACGTGGCCGGCCAGTCGTGCGCCGAGATCCTGCGCGACCGCGGCCATCTCGACGTCGACCAGGCTGTCGACATCATCACCCAGGCATGTCGCGGGCTCGATTACGCGCACCGCAATGGCGTCGTGCATCGCGATGTGAAGCCCGGCAACCTGCTCGTCTCGGAGAGCGGGGTCGTGAAGCTGGCCGACTTCGGGATCGCACGCGCGACCGGGCAGGTGAGCATCACGCAGGTCGGGTCGGTGCTCGGCACCGCCGCCTACCTCTCGCCGGAGCAGGCCCGTGGCGACGAGGCGGGCCCGCAGGCCGACCTCTACTCGCTCGGCGTGGTCGCCTACCAGCTGCTCTCCGGCCGGCTGCCGTATGAGGCGAACTCGTTGTCAGAACTGGCGTTGAAACAGCAGCGCGAGGCGCCGATTCCGCTCCAGCGCCTGAACCCGCACGTCCCGGCGGCGCTCGCGGAGGCCGTGGCGCTGACGATCTCGGTCGTTGCGAGCGAGCGCCCCAACACGGCGATCCAACTCTCCGAGATGATCGTCGACGGCGCCCGCGGAATCTCGCCCTGGGCCGACGGCGGGCCCACGCGGAACCTGAGTGAGTCGGAGACCCGAGTTCTGCCCCGCCGTGACCGCTCGACCGCGGAGACGGTGGTCACGGCGCGGCAGGTTCGCGAGCCTGCGCGCACCCCGCGCACCGTGCCGGCGAACCGGCCGCCCGTGCAGGAGCCGGTGCGGCCGCGTGAGCGCCAGCGCGAGAGCGCTCCGGCACGCGGGCGTGACCAGCGGCGCAAGAGCCGTCACACCGCCCGCCGTCTCGCACTGCTGGCGCTGCTGCTGATGCTCGCGGTGGTCGCGGTCGTGGTGGTGATCGTCGTGCAGCGGGGAACGCAGTCCGCGGTCCACTACGAGCGGGTGATCGCCCATGACTGGCGCTCCGCCGTCCAGCAGGTCTCGACGATCATCAGCAAGTACACCAAGTAGGTCAGGGCGCGGCGCCGGCCATGAACGCGGCGACGGTGTCGTCGAAGCTGCCGGAGCCGATCGCGTCGCGCAGGTCGGCCATCAGGCGCTGGATGTAGCTGAGGTTGTGGAGCGTTAGCAGGCGGGGCCCTGTGGTCTCGCCGGCCTTGGCCGCGTAGTGGATGTAGCCGCGCGTGAAGCCGGCGCTGCAGGCCGGGCAGGGGCAGCCATCCATGATCGGCTCTTGCGAGTTCCTGAACCTCGCCTTGGCCAGGTCCACGCGCCAGCGGGCGTCGGGCTCGGGCACGATCGCGACGCCGTGGCGGGCCAGCCGTGTCGGCATCGCGCAGTCAAAGGTGTCGATCCCGAGGCCAACGCCGATCAGCAGGTCGTCGATGTCGCCGATGCCGAGCAGATGGCGCGGGCGCTCCGGAGCCTTGCGTTCCAGCGTCGCCGTCGTCCAGTCGACGACCTCGTGCATCTGCGGCTTGTCCTCGCCGAGCGAGCCGCCGATCGCGATGCCGCCGCTGCGGCTCGCCGCCACCGTCTCCGCGGAGGCGACACGCAGATCCTGCTCGACGCCGCCCTGCACGATTCCGTAGACGAGCTGGTCGCGGGGACCGTGCGCGGCGTGCCAGTCGAGGCAACGCTCGAGCCAGCGGTGGGTGCGCTCGGTGGAGCGAGCCGTGTAATCGCGGGTGACGTGAAACGGCGTGCACTCGTCGAACACGAGCGCGATGTCCGAGTGCAACGCCGCCTGCACCGCCATCGAGGTCTCGGGCGTCATGAAGCGCTCGCTGCCGTCGAGGTAGGAGCGGAAGCGCACCCCCTCCTCGAGGATCGAGAGGATGGCGCCGTTCGAGGCGCCGGCCGGCCCGCCGCGCCCGCGGCCCTTGATCTCGTCGGCGACGCTGCCGTGTCCCATCGAGAACACCTGGAAGCCGCCCGAGTCGGTGATGATCGGCTTGCGCCAGCGCATGAAGGCGCCGAGCCCGCCGTAGCTGTCGATCAGCTCCGGACCGGGGGAGAGATACAGGTGGAACGTGTTACCCAGCACCATCTCGTAGCCGAGCGCCTCGACGTCACGTGGCTCGAGCGTCTTCACCGCCCCGCGCGTCGCCAGCGGCACGAACGCCGGGGTCTGCACCTCTCCGTGAGCGAGGCGCAGCGTGCCGGTCCGGGCGCGGCTGTCAGGTGCGCGCGTGTGGATATCGAACATCGCCTGCAAGGTACAAGGGCGCACTTGATCTGCTGCTCACACGCGCGGACGTGTAGGGTCCGGTCTACACGCGCGTAACCCAGGCAATTGCTGTCGTACGTCAGATAAGGAGTGGAGATGCCGCAGGCCCGTTCCGCCGGAACCAGCACCAACAAGTCGACGGCCGCGAAGCCCGCTGCCGCTGCGAAGCCCGCTGCCGCCGCCAAGCCGGCCGCCGCCAAGCCGGCCGCCGCCAAGAAGCCTGCCGCGGCGAAGTCCGCCGCTGCCAAGAAGCCGGCCGCCAGCAGGGCGACTGCCGCGAAGTCGTCCGCCACCGCCAAGAAGCCGGCCGCCGCCAAGAAGCCGGCCGCCGCCAAGAAGCCCGCCGCGAGCAAGGCCGCGTCGAGCACGGCCGGCAGCG
>Ga0123355_10004681_pt1 | contig 19931 bp, 16 predicted proteins | sample TergutEmb28metaG_3_FD_89872 | JGI IMG/M metagenome (GOLD analysis project Ga0123355, IMG submission 89872) | Embiratermes neotenicus P1 segment gut microbial communities from Petit-Saut dam, French Guiana - Emb289 P1 | ecosystem: Host-associated > Arthropoda: Insects > Digestive system > Gut ...
ACAAATAAGTCGCAAGCTCCCGAGGATGGATGTATTAACATCAGAAACATGCTGAGCATTAAATAATGAAATAATAAAGCAAGTGACATCAAGTTGGTCTCTCTTTATTCAAGTATCAAGATGATGCACGTTCCAATAAACATAAGACTAAAATACTTGTTTCTGTTTGAACATAAGATTAAAATATATTCTTCTTCAGTATGTCAGTTGATGGAAAGAAATTTGCAGACGTATGACGGATATTTGATAAAGATAGGATACTGTTAATCAGAGTTTACGCCGACAGTCAGCTTGAACTAAACTTAATTTGTAAACGTAAATAGTGTTTCGTTTTTTACTATCTAATTTCTTTTCCCAAGTGAACAATCACATACAGAACAGGAACAATGGGTTGAATACACCTTACAAAGCAGTGAATTTGGAAGAGGCAATGTGTATTGTTATTTCCTGTGGGTTTTGTTTACTTTATTTGTATAAATTGTCAGTTCCACTCAATGAATAACACAAAAGAAGTTTTATAACCAACATAGTGGCTTTTACTGAGATTCGTAATGTAAAATTTTGTAGAAATGTTGGAAAATATCGTCCACTTCTTCAATACATTCGTATACATTCAACACGACGTCACTACCAAGTTCCTGTATTCATGTCTGGACAGTTTCTTCGTTATATTTATAACTTTAGCCATGTTTTAATAACAGCAATTAACAGAAGGCGTCAAACAGCTCTGGATTATTCAGTTCATTCTTCGAATCTCACTATCTGATTGTTGTTCTCCTCAAGATGCTATTAATAACAAACCACTTGTAGGATGGAAGAGAGAGATCTGTCAGGACGCCAGGAAAAGCATATAAATCAAGGACTAGTTCAGAGGAAACCCCAATACAGTCAGCGTTCTTGACACTCCAGTACAATTTTTCCAAGACACGGTTTGGAGAACCTAATCATCTCTACACCAATTATGACACCTCACAGAACATATCGCACTCCTTGACATTCTAAAATCCACAGTCACTGCTAATAAAGGCAGAAGGCAGATAGTAACATCCTGTTTTAACTGCTGGTGTATCGAGAGTGCGTTCTTCCCAACTGAATGGTCGACATAGAATTTCCGCTTATTTAACAAAAGTTTTACTAGTTCCTCAAACTACAAACATATAGTAAACATAAGAGAAGCTAAGAACCAGAGTAAAGTAGTCTCAATACTAAAGACGGTTTAATATTTTCAGAACTGATGCGTAACTAAGCTCTGCCTCAGGTCATTTCGTGCCTCACAGAGAAGAGAGAGACAGTACCCAAAATGTTGTTAGACACAAAAATACACATTGTGACAAAAGGGAACTTTTCTTGTGTTACAGGAGACGGTACATAAATTTAGCAATTAGGTCTTAACAACCCTATAGTAGATGTCTTAGGGAATTTAACCGAATTTAAAGAGAAACGTAGGAAACAATTTACTGGGATGAAACACAATGCATATTTTATTTTTCCACTTTGTAGTCGTTCATGTCACAAAAAACATATTGGAGGCGGCTGTGCATCCATTGTCAGGCCAAATACAAAAACTGCGATACTTGCTTCATTCGGTTTACAGTTCAGGTCTATATATCCAGATCTGGAGATAGTTCCCCGTGTCCAAAGATCAGAAAGTCAGGAGAAAGATATTAGTTGCATCCGGTGGATCTCCAATTCCGGAGATAGGTGTTAGCTCCACCCACTGTATCTGCAAGTCCGGACACAGATATGTGCTCAATCCACTGTCACTAAATCCGGAGACATATTTAGCTCCACCTAATGGATCTGCACGCCCGCAGAAAGATATTAGCTCCATCCGTCAAGAAAACGGTGGGTGTTTCATAAATTTTAGGCGTCTTTACGAAGTAAAAATGACGTCTCACGTGCAGACCATGAAGGTCAATATGAATTACAGGGTGCTCGCAATTATCTGTGCATGATCGTAATTTGGTAATGACTAATGACAAAGTAGGAAAGTAGCTTGATTTAATGTCAAGTGCTCGAACAAAATTCTCAGTTAAAAAAGGGATGTTTATATACAATATTTATTTACTGCAATTGGGTTGTTATCCGGTGGCAGTGGTTATTTTACATGTAAACAAAATATGAAATTGGTTACTACTAAATTTAAGTCGGGAGGGCTACATGAGAAGTATGTAGTGGCAACTTGGAATCTTGGGAACCATCTCAGCATTTACTTTTAGGCATAGGGAAACCAAGAAAAACCTGTGTCGAGATGGCCGGTCGCAGGAACAATAAGTTTAAGCTACGTATGTATTGCGTATGCAATAAATACATTAGTTCTATATTTGTTCCGGGCTCAGTGAAGTATGTTCGGACTGTCCGTGGACCCTTCCACACCATTACCCAGGATAATCGACAGTACAGTCTATCATCAACGACCAAGGAAACTGTCGGAATTCCATGAAATTAGTGCAGCGGTTATTTACAATATATTTTTTAGAAGAGTGTGAGTTTCCTGAACATCTATGTAGTGACAGTCACCCTTTTCCTGAGGACGTAAGAACATACGTACTTGTAATTTTCATATTTATTTAGAGAGTTCTGTATAAATCCACATGGGAAATGTTTCATGCGATAAGATACAGAAATTCGTAAGAATCGCGAGAGTGGAGACCATACTTCCGTTACACGCTTAAATTATATTTTTTCCCCCGTGCTTTCGATACTTTTTGTTCCATTTGGATAAAATTCGGTGCAGTGAAACTCATTCTTTGGTTTTTTCTCTGTATTTTCTACGCCTTTTCCGATTTGTAAAGGATCCGGTAAGGAGGTGTGCACAAACTTTGAGTGACTGCGAGTTTCGTGAAAGCCATAATTTATTTAAAGGCGTGAACGAATTTCTAGGCTTTATTTTTTAAGTCTGCTCTCCGACTTGGCTAATTTTTGAGGTAAGAGACTTGATCATAATGTTTTTTACCATTTGTAAGTTTTGCACAAAGAGGCGCAAGGAAGGTCATATTTTCCATGGTCGTTCACAGGATTACATTCATGCGTGTAACGTGAAAATGTACAATATCCAGACGGCACAACACGCCTTGACAAAGTTTGCGTAATACAGCGTGGGGTACAGCGCTTGCCATCTTATTGATGATTTTACCTGCTGAAGGAAGTACAGACAACTTCCAGTACCCTGCATGTGTTAACGGAAAATTTAGACAATTAGAAATGTCTGATGGATACGTCAATTTAATAATAATAATACGTAGTAAAAACATTACATTTATAAGTTTACCCCACTGTTAATTTAAAAAGTCTTATTTTTAAAAATTCCAGCTGCGACATTTTGTTTTCCTGGCCACAGCTTTCACAGTACCAGCGTGCATTCTGTCCCTCGTCACGACAATTTATTCTAAGTGGTGAAGATCTTAACTACGACAATAAACTGGCTGCAGGTCTATAAAGTACAGAAATGGTTCCTAACCGGGCACACGACCGTTCTTGCAACTTCTGAGATTCAAAATTTCCTTCAACATATATTCTGATAGCTAACAATGAGAGCATCTGAGGTTCTTCATGGCTAGCATCTTCAGAGCATATCTCAGAGAGCGGTTCATTGTAAGACTACATCTTGTACGCTGGGCCCCTCTCGGCGAAGACAAGGTTTCAGACCCAGGCCCGTCCATGTGGAAATTTTGGTGGGGAATGTGGAAGGTGAAAGATTTACTTGGGGTGTCCCTGTCAAATTATTCCAGCCGTGCCACATACTCATATTTCATTCATTATCATCGACGGTCTATAATCTTAGCGATTGACAGAGTCCTTAATAAACAATCTATTTTCGTCTCAACATGTAAGCAGTACAATATTTTCCGTTTCCGATGAAAATGGACAACGTTTATTTAGTAGTCGGTCACAGCAGTGGCGAACTATGTGTATTTTTCGAAAACGTAAGCAGTTCTGACCTGAAATTTAAGAAACCTAAGATAGTATGTTTTACATACATAATTACACGTGTTTGACAGATTTAATTCAAATTGAATTTTAAAACTTTCCAGAAACTTTAGAAACAATGACATAAACTAGCCCCTTCTATCTCTAAGGAGCTTTTTTGAATAAGAATTTTATTTCACATTATTGAAGGAAATGCCTGATGATCTGAATGTGTGCACATTTTGTTTCATTTGTGACTATGTGGAGTATTTCCAGTGTTTACAACAAGTGTCATACAGGCACTGACAGGCATTTCACTTCCTGCCATATTTGAGAATTAGGCTCAACGAAATATGTATGATAATCCAGCGCAGTTTGAATACCTTCCTGTAGAACAGATTCTGACTAACAAAACACAACACAACAACTTGGAACAAAAATGTTACATGCGAAGTTATGTACGGTGTAAGTGCGCAATTTCCAGGATATTTGTATTCGAATATATAAAGAAAAAGTATACTATGTACAAATAATGTACAAAGAGAACTTAATTTTTATATGTATAAATTCTTTTTACATATTCGTATAACCTGCATTCGTTTGTACAGTGGTAGTCCAATTTTATTGAATTAAACCATATGTGACTCTAAAACTTATGTACCTACAATATTTAACTTTTGTGACGGGAGAATGTGTTCATTTCTACAGACAGTCCACAAGCCATGGCTCCAAACAGTCAGCAAACCTATAATTCCTGCCAAAGTTATACAATTACGGCTTGATGTGTAACTTGGGCATTCGCGGTTTAGTCGTTATATAAGGCTGTTTCAACATATCGGCTTGAGTTACAGTTGCCATTTTCAGGGTGGTTGTGAGGGTTAACTTCAACCGTACAGGTGGCTAAAAATCGAAAAATTCTGATTTCACATCTTCATCTTCAAACCTTCCTCTGACAAGGTCCCCTTACCATCGAAAAGCAACAAGATTTAACTAACCTCACTCCAATTATGGCTCCTTTCGCCCTACATCCAATCTCAAAATGGCGACTGTAATTTCACCGAGACGTTGGAACAGTTGCGATGTAAGACGTGGCTAAACCCCATACATCCAAAGTTACATTTCTGGCAGACGCCGCAAAAATCTAAGGGCAAGAACACTTAAGGCTCACTTGAAAATAAAGCGATGGGCTCATTAACATATATGCTACATTTAATATTGCACGAAAACGGAAAGAAAATAGGAGATGTTCATTACAGAATATAATACAGATGTATACTGTAAAATACAGGTAGATACTAGTGCAAAGACTTTTTTTTTATGATGCTGAAAATGTAAAGCTATTTTTTTTTGGGCAGACTCTCAGGGCGTCTAATTTGCGTTGTTGCAATAAACGAAGTTGTGCAGAACCTTTTGAAACCTTTCATAACAGTAGGATTTTCAAAAGCTTCCGTTGAGGCTTAGATGCTTGTCTGTTTTTCATTTGTTAATAAAACATGTACCACATTAAAGACATTTTTAAAGCGTACCTCTTAATACAGTTCTTGACAAGAGGAAACAGTCCATATCTACCGTATTCCTTTAGAACCTACAAGAAAGCTTGCAAAAGGAAGGCACCTCCACATGTTGAATTAATTCTCATGGGAAATATCCCTTCTTAAAAGGTCTGCTTCTTTGGAAAATATTACCATTATTAATTGGGGTATGGCTGTATCTGAACGCATTGACAATTAAAACTCCTGTGCTTAATGTTATATTATTGAAAATAATTTCTAAATTACAGTAACAAAAACAATGCCACTAGCAACAGAGTGAACAAGTCTGTACCTTGAAATATCAGTTGTAGCGGAAAAAAACTATCATCCATATGTATGTAAATTGAACTAAATCCTGGAATTTCCTGATCCCGTGGTTCAACTGTCAAAATTTTCAAGTATCTACCTTAGTGGCATGTTTTGTTAGTAACTGTTCCACATGAAATAAACTGTTCCAGTTTGTGTACTCAGTCATTCAATTCAGACTAATTTATGTGTATGTCCTTGTGAAACTCATTGCTACATTAAATTGGATATTTATGTAGAACTTTTAAGTAGTCCATATTATGTTAAATACTTCAGTTTGTGTAAATTCCGCATAAAATTGCTGAATTTCAAGAAGAAGTAGTGTGTTAGAAAGTATTAAACTGTACAAATGGAATGGAGCTTAAACAAATTGCACAGTATGACTCAGCTTTTATGGGAAAGGATAAGGGCGGAACAGCTTGAGAAATTAACAGTGACTGGAAAGAAGTGGCAAGATGGTAATGGTGGTGGATGTAGTAGTAGTAGTAGTAGTAGTAGTAGTAGTAGTAGTAGAAGAAATAGTAGTAGAAGCAGTAGTAGTAGTAGACACTAGAACAGCAGAGAAGATCAGTGTTATGTAGGTAAAGACATTGACAGAAATCTCTGTGTGAAAATGTCACATGGGCATAAATGTAGGCCTATGTACTGAAGCGAGGCACATCTCAACAATAATCACAATGTATTATTATTAATATTATTATTAGTAGTAGTATTGTTATTACTATCATTATTAATTGCAACTAAATTTTGTTTTATCAAATCTTGTAATCTCTTCATAACTTCATCACAGTTCACCATACATTTTTGACATCTGGCATAGAAATTTCCACAGTTTGTCATAAATTTCCAGAGGCATCAATTGTTACCTCAAAGTGTGGACAGACCGGTGTGTATATTTGCTTACTTTTAAGCTTAAAATAATTTTCCTCATAGTAAAGAGTAAAATGAAATAGTTTTATATTAGTCAGTGCGATCCAATATAACTCATAATTTACTTATATAAAAATAAAATTTCGTTAAATTTTCCAAAGCAGTTCCTTGCATCAAAGATTCAATTGGAACCTAAAACATTCAGATTTGATTTGTAACTTTACCCTCAAGGAGATTTTGTGGTGGTGTACATTTCGTGACCTGCGAAAAAACACTGCATGTATCTGCATTGTGTAATACGCAAATTTTGCTGTTAATTCTCGTTGTCAAAAATGCAGTCTATATCTGTCTGCCATGTAATATCTGCACTGTTGATTAGTTTTATCAGAATTAGATTTAAATTTGCAACAACTAAACACAAAACAAGCATTACACAGAATTGTAAAGATAACAATTTAGAAATGGGAAGGCCTACCACAAGTAATGATGCCATTGTGCAGCTTTTATATTGCAAGAAAACCAAACTTAAATTTCTTGTCTACCACCATTGCAAAATAATTGTAACAAACAATTTAATTTCTGTCCATTAAAATTCAGTATATATATACACACACACATACAGCAAACGATAGTTTCACTGCCAGTTCCATCAAATGATGACATGTGAATGAAAATTGCCCAAGATTTCTGCAAGATTTTCTTCCAACTTGTAATATTCTACACTTAAAATTACTAAACTGGAATGTACTGGAAAAGGACTTGAGAAGTCATTCTTCAAACGTGGATAAAACATTGTAACAACTGGAAGAATGTCACATTCTGGAATCACTTGCTTATAAGTTGGATGGGGCAGGTCAGTCATAGTTTTGGAACTAGTGACAATGGTGTGACATTTTTCAAACAAAAATGAAGGAGACATTCCATAAAGGTGAGATTTCAGAAATAATACATAAACCCCCAGTTCTTTTAGACACGCCACCCATAAAGCTTTCAAAATCTTGACATATAAAAAAAATGACATGAAGTAACCTTGCTTCTCGCAATTTTTAAGCACCGTGTACAATACTTCACCCTCCCCGCTTCCACACGTCTACATTCTGTCTGCTTGACAAGACTGTCTGCCCCATGGACTACATTGTTACCATGGACATATAACACAAGTGCATTTATATTCCATCCTGTTTAAATTTAAAATTTAATTTCATAAATTTTCAGTTTGTGCAAATGTTTTATGCTAGTTTTAGTACATTACTTTATCTTGATTTTCCAACTAACAACACTTAATGTAACTGGTATCTAGGATTATAAAATATGGATTCCAATTGCTCTGAGAAATGAAACATAACTCAACAAACGTCATACGCATAATGTTTGAGTTCTTTTTTACATCAATTATCGTTATGATTCTTTCAATCTTTACATGCACACATTCTTCATGCTCACAACAATTATTTGAGAAAGCAGAACGTGTTTCTTGGTGCCCTTCGCTTCATTCTCCTGATGAACTGTCCGAGCTTGGCTAGTGGATTATAGACTTCGTGACGTATAGTGTGGACGGGAAACAATTTTTTCTATGATAATCGAAGAGCTGTGTTAGAGAAACTAATCACCTGAGTTGTAATGACAATGTATGCTTGTGTAAGCCTTGTTGTTTAGATCACAATGGTTATCTATCATCTTAATTTACGTATATATTGTAGGAATTCTGGACAAAATGGAAACGTGGCAATTGGTTTGAGATAAAAGGTTAGGGTACGAAAGCAAAAGATGAAAAAAAAGTGAATCACAACAATTATAACAATTATGATTTTTTCTTGACAACAGCACAACCTTTTTTGAAATATTTTTTCAGCACAACAGCACTTTTTTGTTTTTATTAAAATGATGGAAAGGTGAGGTAGGATAGAACTGTGATGAGGAGGGGGAAGAGGAGGCACAAAAAAGACAAGGTGAGAATGAAAAGGGGGAGGTGGCGCAGGAACAATTTCATTTTGAACAACTTTAACACTGTATCTTACTGTACGCTATTCTGTCGAGAGAAACACACTGCAAGCAACATAACCTGGAGACCATTAGAAGTTTTCATTTCCTGTCATTCACTACTAATAACCAGAAAACGAAAATTATTGATGTTTGCAGTTCCTGGCACAGCTGTTTACATTCACATAAATAAATACAGGAAGATACTTTCTGCCATGTTTTAAATAAGCTATACAAAATAACAGCTCTGTCAATGTCTTGGTCTATCAGAATACACAGAAACATATGCAGATATATATCTCCTAGCTGGTGCAGGTTTATGCGGCTCATTTCTGTACAGGATTTTATACTAACTGAGGGGAAAAATCATATTTGCATTACACTGTAGATGCATTGTGCTTCTCTCGACATGGACGGTATCAATTGGCATTTGCAGGTTCAGTCCAGTAGGAATGACAGTTGTCAGCGAATAGACACCGGCAGAACAAACCTGGTCTGCTTTACGCCTGTTTTTGAATGAGGTTAGTAGCACCATTTTTAATGAAAATCTCATTCTGTATAACGACGTCCACCGTCTAACAATTAACTTCATTTCAAAATCTTCCATGAGTATTTGAAATCCATGAAATTACTTCCCCAGCAACGAAGCAAAATTTATATAAACCAAATCAGGTCCACTGGAAATAACACGCAAATGTCAGCTGAATACCATTCATGTTTTCTATTAACGAGAATAGGTCAAAATGAAGGATCAGGCGGTTTAAGGGGTTTCTACAGTCTATGTGTGATTTCCCTTACATCGCTTTTTTTTACGCTTTCCTTGTTCCTGCTGAATAGCTCAAGGAATAAAACAGAAGAATTGAGTTACACTTCATTCTTGGGGACAGAAGATTTCATTTAGACAAGCAAAACGCCGCCGTTTCTATACATTCCCTCCCAATGTGAAAGTGAAGGGGCAACACTCATTTTAGTCTATCCATTATTAATATGATACATTATATAATAATAATAATTACTATAATATTTTCTTTCTACAATGTCCAGGTTCTTTTGTGGTTCTGCTCTCTTAGCAAGTGTTGAGGAATTGTGATGATGGCAGAGATCTTGAAGAGTTTTAGAGATGGTACGCCTTTCCTGAATATGTTACCACAAACTGCTTGAACAAGGGTCGTTTAAATGAGAACAGCTTCATTCTTCGCCACACAAACATAAAACATGCACTACCCTGACGTCTCCACAGAACAGCATTTTAAATTAAAAAACACTATTTATCATTAAACGTTTTACTCGAGTGTGTTCTAAAATTTACTTCTCCAGTCAAGAAAAAACACGCACCCTTCTCTTTCTAACAACGAATTTAATGTTACGGATATTTTTTTTTTGTACAAATATTCCCTAGACAATGTCTCAGTTAAGGGAACTACAATTACAATTTTTCTTTTGTACAAAGAATCATCACATTGAATTCGAACAATTCCACCTCCTCGTTTCTTCGCCTTCCAATGCCCATAAATACGGGCGGGCACCATGTTGTCTATCACCGATACATCGGCGGCATTTTCTTATTTTACTTTTCACGTAGTTTCGCAGCAGCTCCGGTTGTTGATTTGTCGCTCCAGAACGATGAAAATGCTGAGTTTTTCATGTACAACGTCTGGCCTACTGGAGAATTAATGGTAACGAGGACAACTCATAGGAGATGCTGGAAATCACGTGCTCTGATGACGTCACTGGAAGTGTACACATGGGCGACACAGAAGTCTTCACGAAGAAACTTCTTTGGGGAAACTGAAATTCAAGAAACAAAGAATGAATGAATGAAAAATGTAATAAATTTAGTGTTTTACCATCAGCACCAAGGCTGTTCTTTAGAACGGAAGAATTGCAGTCAGAACATAAGTTTACAGTGAACGTATTTTGGGTTCACTTTATTCATCTCCTAATAAAGACAGTTTAGGATTTAAAATTACAGCTACCAACTCCTTTTCAATGAAATCTCCAACCATTTTCAGGCATTCGCCATAAAACAGGAGGAGTTTTACTATTCCCCCTCATTAGAGTCCCGTGTCTTGCGTTTTCAGCCAATCGCTCGGCGCCAAATCACGACTGTAGGTGCGATGTTCCAGAATTTCTTTAATTACGAAATTATACGCCACGTAAACTTCTTTTCTGACCGATGTTCCTGTTGCTTACGTTACCCATATGTTAAACTATGTACCCTTTCCGTGTAAAAAAAGCTCTGCTTGTAGTACACGTGAGGCCCAAAGTACATGTTAATCCCATTAAATAAAAACTTAAATGGCCATGCTTATTCTTTGCTTAATTTTCCCTATAAAGCACTTAGCTGGACACCGTCCTAAGATAATTAGTGGTACTTAATTTAGATAGCCTGCAAATAAAGCGTTTGGCATTTCAGCTTTCTAACTAGTAATTTTCACTAATTAAACAGACCAAACTACCTAAAGAGGGAAGCACTGGTGTTCACAGCTAGCCCAGGAATTTCTCGTATTTCACGGAAGCAGAAGGTGAAATGTCGTGTTCATAAACGTCCGTAGCTGAATTCATGGATGTGTCATTCATTACAAACCAAAAGTTTATATAAATGACTCACTCCTTCGAGTGATGCATAATGCCAACTTTGCTTTTGCGTCAGAGGTAACCTGAAAGCATTCTTTCCCACTACTTTATTTTCGGAATGACTATACTTCATATCTTGTTCTTTCATGACAAACAAAATATTCGGCATTAATAACAACTATAGTGAGTACAGACATATGCAAAGCGAATGAAGAACAGGCCGAACGCTTCGGACAAGATGACCTGAACATATCACAAATTAACACGACAGGAAATGTATGTATGTATGAACGTAGCACTGAGGCACGTTCTTGCAACCATTGTTATTGCATCTTGTGTGTGTGTGTGTGTGTGTGTTTGTGTGTGTAGCCTTAGTTATCCAGCATGCAATGCGCATGCGCTACATTGTAATCTGTGGCCTGCCCCAATCTACAATATTTTTCCATATTATCTCTTAAACGGCATGATTTTCAAAAATGTTACTGAACCCAATAGGTGTGTTTTGATTTTCTCTACAAGTTTTGTCTAAAAAGTTTTCATTCTAAGAAGAAATGAGCGAGATATGATCAAAGATGTATTATGGTCTTCATGGAAAGTGCCCGTTATTCTTGTCAGATTTTAATGAAACTTGAATTTTCTCGACAGTTTTCGGAAAATACTCTATCAAATTTCATGAAAATCCGTCCAGTGGGAGCCGAGTTATGTACTCCGTTCCTTCGAGACGTCAGAAAAAAACCCAATGACAAAACGTCAAATCAGAGCAAACCGAACCCCCTGCAACACAAACGTGGAAATATCAAACTCGCCTTTTAATTTTAACTTTTTTTTTTGTTACAAATTCTAGGCATTCTGCTACAAACAATTATTACTTGCAAATTCTGCTTGCTACGTATCTCACGCAATTAATGTTTGCACGTTATAACAATGAATTTGTTTTGTGGAAAAGTTTTAAAAAATCACGTGTTTCACTTTTAGACACTGCATTAGCTTCAACTGAACGAAAGGATTTAACATACATTTTAACGCATTATGTATCCTATCGGGTATAAAACTCCGTAATTATTTCTTGACTATGCTGCAAAACCTTTTTTTGGAGGGGGGGGGGGGGGTTTTACGTTTGCCAGTAGTTATAAAATGTTCTCTCTTCAATCGTCATCGATCGAAACGCCTAGGAAAAAGTAAATATATCCTGACATATTAAAGTTAAGGGCACAATAGTGGTATTGAAATTTCCTTCAATTTTTCCTAGGTCTTATTGAAATGTGATCAAAACTGGACAAAACGATATCGGGACGAGTACTACATTGGTAAAAAGCAGCAAAAGAGACATAACAAATTAAAAACCGGCGGAAGTCCATTATTATGACTAAAAGCAAAGCACCACGGCAACAGCGTGATTAGCTAAGTAAGACGTGCATGAAAGTTCGTAGCATGCAACTTCGATACAAAGCCGTGTGGTTTAATGTAACCGACACACGCCCCATACATCTCAACACACCGACGCTACACATGCTTTATTAGTCTTAAAACATGTAATTATTTTGCAGGGACACCAAAACTATCTGCTACTACGACAAAGAAATTCTGAACACAAACCATGAAGCCTGTTCTCCTATTATAGAATAAAAGATTTATTATTATTCCTCTTTGGTTTTTGTGTACAGGTACTGTTTTTATATTGTGTTCTTGTGCTAGTTTTATATTGTGTTCTTGTGCTAGTTTTATATTGTGTTCTTGTGCTAGTTTTATAATTGGGATAAGTGCTATTGAGCCTGCACTTTAATAAATACGTATTAAATGGAACTTAATAATAATAATAATAATTATTATTATTATTATTATTATTATTAGTTCCATTTAATACGTATTTATTAAAGTGCAGGCCCAGTAGCACAAATCCCAATAATAATAATAATAATAATAATAATAATAATAATAATAATTATTATTATTATTATTATTATTATTATTATTAAGCTAGTAGCAGGTATATCAGTCCTATACGTGAAATGTGCTTTGAACTCAGTTATGTAATGTGCAGTTTACTTGCTTGCGTTTTGTATCGCGTATGCGACTGTTCTATGTAACTGTTTGTGCAATTCTGTTGAGACAGAACGTTTATAAACATTAACTGTAACATTAATTTATGTGTCAAGCCACCCGAAACTCCTAACTTTTTTTTTTGTTTCTTTTGTTGTGTTATGTAGTTAGTGTGCATGTTTACGTAACTTTTGTTTCTTTTCATGTTGCGATCCTTTTGTTACTGGTCAATGTAATGTAAAGCGGCACGTTCACAAACGAGAACTGAACTCAACTGAATCATCAAATCTTTGACAAATCCTACTTGTTACTTAATCGCAGGTTTTGTTTAAGCTAAATCTGTCAGGGTTTCGAATCGTCGCCACGTGAAATTTATGTCTCACAATCATTTATACAGACTGTTTAGATACGTTTACCACCTGTCAGCACACTAAATTCAAGACAACAACCTTCACCACTCGAACCGAAAGCTATAATACCCACACGGCCTTTGTCTACAAAAGTGAAAGTTATCATTCACCATTTTCAAACCCTAAACCAGGTAGCGCTAATGTCTCTCCCGATTCATAAGTTTGCTCGGTGGATACGTTGTTAATATATATATGTATTTTTTTTCCAATGCCCCCATATGTCCTTGTGGACTTCGTAGTCTTGCCTCCTGGGCATTGCAGAAGTGTAACCGACTTCTGAGGTTGTGACGCCCATGAGGCGTGGTTACGTTGTCCCGATGATGTGAGCGGTGATATAGGAGGATGTAGTGCCAGGAGGGCCCTTAAACCTAAATTCTACTAAACTACCCAGACCATGGTTACCGCGGGAATCCTCCCCTTCAGGGAAAATTTTCACGGTAGAACCGGGAATCGAACCCGGGACCTCATGACTAGACCACGAGGCTGGTCACGTTGTTAATATTGAGCGAAGGAAATAAAAAGCATGGTACTGGAGTGATGTCTGTAGGAAGTTTCGTGAAAATGGTAAAATTGGTTAATAGGTAAGTGCACAGAAACAGTCTAACACAGACAGCATGGCCTTCTCTTAAGGCTGTCTTTTTCCTTTTAACAACGGAAACTGGGCTGAATATGTGGACAATCATAACAACCGAGAATGACTTGTAAACATTATAAATTACGCGTTCTTAAAGCCTCATACGGACCAGCCTCGTGGTCTAGTGGTCAGAGTCTCTGACTACTAATCATGAGGTCCCGGGTTCGATTCCTGGTTCTACCGTGGGAATTTTCCCTGAAGGGTAGGATTCCCGCGGTGACCAAGGTCTGGGTAGGTTAGTAGAAGTTAGGTTTAAGGGCCCTCCTGGCACTACATTCTCCTATATCACCACGCACATCATCGGGACAACGTAACCGCGCCTCATGGGCGTCCCAACCTCAGAAGTCGGTTACACTTCTGCCATGCCCAGGAGGACATGTGGGGCAGTGGATAAAAAAAAAATAAAGCCACATACGAAAGAGTAAAAATACTGACCACTAGCAGTTGACTAAAACTATGTACGTACTACTTACGTAGGCTGAGAGGATAGTTTCAGAAATTGATATCGATACTTTAATATTCTGGGCCGGTTCTATCGGAACGAAATCTGTGGGGGCACTGCGAGCAATTTGTCACAACACATCAAAAAGGAATACAGACGAAGGACTTCATTATGACAGTATGATTCATTCAGTAACTCACACGAAATTCACGTAATAAAATACAAAAACAAACAAGGTAATCTGCCTGCGACAAGTTGTGAAGCCAAAAGGAAATAATAAACAAGGTGTTTTAGAAGCCCATCCAATTTTCCCCCGTTCAGTCAATGACGTCATATACAACTGTAACTTTTGTGTTCTTTAACTGGTTATAGAAAAATTAAATTTCACTTCCCTGTAACGAATGGGAAATACAACCGAATGTTGTACAAGGGACTTCAGAGATATTAGAACACGCTTTAAACACAAGATGACCCAATAGAGGACTCACAATTGACGAGGACAGCCAGTGCAAAGGAAAAGAAAATCGATTCAGCCAGTACCACGTAAGAGCGCAGGCGGACAGCTGAGGTTGGTAGGCGTGGCGGAATGTTACTCATCTAGATTATAGCTGACTTTCAAGTATGAAAAGCTGATAAAATTCAGTCGACAACCAAAACTATTTTTTTTTGACAGAGGCTATCCCGTTGTGTATTAACAGATTTGTATAATGTATTGCATACCGTCAGTACACAACAATACATCAATGCAGTGATACAATACATATAATTAGGTCACATTAGGCTACATGTTTCGACCGTAAACGGTCATCTTCAGACCAATGAAAAACACTATTAAGGTACAATAAAGTAGCATTTAGTGGGATCCCATTGAGTGCTACTTTATTGTACCTTAATAGTGTTCTTCATTGGCCTGAAGATGACCGTCTACGGTCGAAACATGTAGCCGTAATGTGACCTAATTGTACGTATTGTATCACTGTATTGATATACTGTTGTGTACTGACGGTATGCAATACATTATACAAAAAAAAGAAAGAAACCAAAAGTAAGACCAAAATGTGGCGCAAGTGGGAGGCAGGAGAAATGCCTGTACAATTTTGGTCCTAAACCTAAAAAGATCACTTTAAAAAACAGATGCAAGTGACAAGATATCCAAAGGCATGTTGAAGAAGGAAGTTATGAGCCTGTGAACCAATCCAGCTGGCTCAGAACATGTACGAATGGCGGATTCTTCTGAACAGGTTAATAAACCCTTCTTGGGATCAATAAAGTATGGGGAATGGGAATTTTTTCATTAGCTGTATTTTAGCCAAGTCAATTATCACCAGCTGCAATGCTGGACATTTTCGAGGGTCTGGCGAAAGAAACCATAGCTTCTCAGCAACTTAGGAAACTAATTAGGCTTCACGAAGTAGAAGTAGTAGTAACAGTAGTAGTAGTAGTCTATTACACCTACCCACAAATTATTGATATCCTACACTACGCAACAATGCATCTTCAACTTTTACAATAAAGAACACTACTAACAGAATACATGTGAAATTGTAATGTCCTTACCTGTTACATAAATAGTTCTGTACACGTGCACATGCACATGCATGTCACCACAGCATGCTTGCAAACAAACACCGATGAAGAAAGCAAAACTTCTTGCAGTAAGCCTTAGAGCATGCAAAACGTAAAGCAAGATTCTAACAAACTACGCATTCTTCTGAACCTCACATATAGCAGATATTATAACGTGGGGTCAGTCGCCGGTTTAGGCAGATTCGCATTACAAAATTTCGTTCATACGAACTTCAATACTGCAATGCGTACCTGTCGCATGGATCTCTGTAACAACGTGAATTCGCTAATTGGGAGGCATTCAGTAAAGAGAAAATAATACAAAGGAACCCACTTTTTATTCTAACCTTGTTTTTCACACCTATATATACCTGTTAATTAAAAAAAACGCTTTTGTACAACCGAATAAGTTTCCAATAATTGCACACGTTTCGTTTTCGGCATTAGAACAGCCCGTTTCTGATTTGTTGTTGTAATGCTCTGGTCACTGACAAACATCCCCTATTGCCCTGAAGTATTATTAAGCTTAGTGGAAACAGAGGTTCGTTTTACGAACTTTGTCCACGACCGGAAGTATTCCTACTAGCGGGGACAGCCTGTACACAAAGACAGTAAGGTGCTGGAATGTGGAATACAGAGCCTCTGACTTGTGTAACTTCCATGTTTCAAGAAATATTCAAGAGAATATGAAAAAAAAAAAATTCCTGGAACATATAAAAAGCCACGCATGAACGTCTGTGTCATCTTTTCGGTTCGGAAAATAATTAAAGACACCAGACATTCGGGCAAGAAACCGAGAGCATGGCAACAAAAGCGAGAAGGCAAAAGCGACGCGGGTTTCTTCAAATATTCCTCATAGCGTTGAGAAGTACGTAAGAAGCATGTTGTATTTATTCTGATCATAAGATGGATGTATGTTTGGTATTTCGGGAACTGGCTGTATATTTGTATTGCTTCATTTGATATTGTAGGATCTAGTTTATTGAGGAAAGTTCTGCAGAATGTACACACAGTGAATCCATAACTTCAGAATTTCCCTTAGTAGCTGATTTTTAATAGCGGGTCAATGGAAGGATTGACTGTGGGAACTGTAGCTAGAGATGGAATCTGTCAAATTTTTCTGAGATATTTCGAAATAATATTACACTGTCATGTTCACAGACCTGCAGGGAATCAAGATGTTATAAACTCGAACATAAGGCAGTCCTGTGAAAGCAACTTTATTCCCTTTTGCTTACGTGTTGGCATTACAGGAACAGTTCCACTTCAAGTGCAGTTTTATTGGAAGATTTTACGGTATTTGATAGAAGCAGCAGAACGTTGGTCGGTACTTCAGCTGCTACGTTCACAGAATTATTAAAATAGCTAAACTGTATACACTCAGACTATAGAGATTTATGTTTAGAGCTTTTCCGTTAGTTGTCATTAAACTATGTCAGAAACTTCTGTTCCCATATTCTTCGAACTACCCAAGCGTGGTTCTGCCTTTGCCTAGTCCACACTGCACAAAATCCTGCATATTTCAGTGTCATGTTGCGCGGTCTCTGACGTACCGCATGTCTCTTACACCATTTCCACATGACCACCGTCATACATAAACCTCTTGCCACATGTGTAAAACATAGGGTGTGTACAGACCGGGTAACAAACATGTACCAATGATGCAAGAAAATAAAGCATTAACATAACAACCCAACTGATTAGGAAAAAAAATGTAATATTCAAAATTTAAGTCACAATTAATGCGTAAATAAGCACACGAAATTAAAATGTAGATTAATGAGCTGTAATGCAAATAATAATTATAAAGAAACTAGACGGAAGGACCGACAACTGCGTAGGCGAATATGATCAGCTCTGAAACATAACGTAATTAACATCGGACACACCCAACATATTATCAAACACCATGTAGTAAATAGGTCGCATACTTTAGTAACGATAAGACACAAACAACAAGAAAAAAATAACTGAAGAATAAAATCAAACCAGATGCCACTTATTACTTTATTATGCTTACGTTAGGTTCAATATGTTTCGGGCACCATTATGCCCATCATCAGGAGCTCACGACGATGGCGTTGGTTGCCACATAGGCCGTCTGGTTCTTGGGTTGCTGCTGGTTGGAAGTTAAGTACAGGCAGGATGGATGAGTGTCCGGACCGAGGGATGTACAGCTGTTACAGCCTTCTGTCCGGACACTCATCCATCCTTCCTGCACTTAACTTCCAACCAGCAGCAACTCGAGAACCAGACGGCCTATGTGGTAACCAACGCCATCGTCGTGAGCTCCTGATGATGGGCATAATGGTGCCCGAAACATATTGAACCTAACGTAAGCATAATAAAGTAATAAGTGGCATCTTGTTGGATTTTATTCTTCAGTTATCAAGATGATGCACGGTCCAATACACGTCAAACAAGAAAAAATCTTCAGAAAAAAGACGAACGGTTTGCACCCTCTCAAGGCAGGAACTACTTTGCTGTTTAATTGCTTATCACGTATTTTATTGGTTTTAACATTTTATATTGACATGTATATTGTAAAACCAAGGACTGTTGTCTCAATCTTATCGTACAAAAATGAACTCGTAATTTCAATTTTACTTTTATGTATTTTAATGTCCTGAAGATGACCACTGTGTGGCTCAAATGTACGGCCGTGTAACTCCTCTGACACAACATAATAAATATTTTGTTCATGATGATTGGTCAGTACCTTGTAATAAAGTTGCGCTATGTACAATAAGAAATCAAAGGACCAGCCGCATTCAGAGGAAAAGTTTCAAATTTCTCACAATAAATGCGTATATATTGGTGCACATGTGGATTGAAACAAAGATTACCCCAGTGCAATGCAAACAAAAATTTTAATGAAATATATATGCGACACTCTAGACTTAATAATATTGTATTATATGTATTAAGAAATAAGCTACAATACTGTTTGTGTGTAGACAGGATCAGCAAAGTGTTATACAACAAATACTGCACAGTTCCAATGAAGCAAACCGACTCGAACGTACTCATGCACTGTAGAACACCTGACTGAATCTATTTGAGGGAGGCTGACAAACAGGAAACAGTTCGGTGCTCAGACACGGTATTCAGTCTAACTCACGTGGACATTTTATTTCGATTTGAGGTCGCGTGTAAAGAGAGTGGACGACAGCGAGGCGAGGCAAAGGCACACAATAACTGCAGAAAACTAACTTTAAATATGCCAATTAAAACACAGATTTTGAAAGACGTATATTATAGAGAAGAGTAGGTTGTAGCCCTAAACTCAGTGTGAATTTTCAGACTGCCACCAACACAGCAGCATGATTTTCGGGAAATGATAAGGAGAAGAAAAGGATAAAATTGTTTATTTTACAGCGGTTTACCCAAATTAATATTTACGGCAAAAATTTGGTTTACACGTAAACACAACTATACAAGTAGCAGTGCAGTCAACACGAATCACACAACAGACTAGCTACCTGACTGATTATTCTTTTATAAAGTTTTATTGCTCATTCGGTGTATACAAGATGTTAACTAACTCCGTGGCTTTAGTCCGCGAGCGAACCATACCGACAGAGCGGCCGCCGCCGGTAGGCGAAGTTAGTGCCAACTTTTGCGGATAGAGGGGTGTCATGTGGTTAGCGCAACGGGTCCCCACG
>Ga0123355_10004682_pt1 | contig 19927 bp, 9 predicted proteins | sample TergutEmb28metaG_3_FD_89872 | JGI IMG/M metagenome (GOLD analysis project Ga0123355, IMG submission 89872) | Embiratermes neotenicus P1 segment gut microbial communities from Petit-Saut dam, French Guiana - Emb289 P1 | ecosystem: Host-associated > Arthropoda: Insects > Digestive system > Gut ...
GCAAAGTCTGCAGTTCCTAACGTTGAATGTCTGCTACCAAGATAACAGACTGTTTGAATTGTTTCTTTCTCCCTCGTCTATTTTTTAGGAACTGTAAATTATGCAAATAGTTTTAATGTACAAGTATTCATAAATGTTACACAAAAAACAATTTTGATTAACAACCACGATTTGTCATACACTGTAGATTACATGTAAATGTTAATGTAATCTAAAGATAATATCTTCTCCTTTTCTACCAAATACATGCCTATCATCATTTTCCTGATCCTATTGTGATATCCTTCCATGTATTTCCAGCATTTTTGTTGAAAAACGAGTTTACTTGATTACCTACAGGACCGAAAATAAAGAAATTACTTTGTAAATAAAAAGGGTCGTAATTTTTAAATGTGCCCTGAAGTTACATTCGCATACATTAAGATGACTGCACGGTATAAATAAAGGTTTTGAAAGTATTTCAGCATGTTTGACCTTCCACAGAACCTGCCGGTTACACTGCCCTCTACCTGCTGTAAAAATTAAAGACATGGTCGCAATAATAACCGTGAGATTTAATCTCCAGAAGACAAAGGATTTGGAAATTAGAAAAGAGAATTACTCTAAAGCATTCAATAGGTTTTCAGTTTTCCTAAAAATGAATAACAGCTCGAAGTTTTATTCAGATGCCTTTGCACTATTACCCAGATAGCTACTATTCCTCTAAAAAATTCTACAAAAAAAATTCCAATAATAACGTTCAGTAAAACACCAGTACCACTTCGTTTATGTTCCACATTCATATTTGATAACCATGCCTATTGCAATCTAAGCAGTCCGTCAAGACTTGCTCACAAGCAATTGATCGTAGCAAACATAAAAAAAGATTATTACAAGCAAGTTCTTGAAGGCTGTTATAATATATAAACCTACAAGCCAACGTTCAACTCAAACTACGCCGTAAAACAAAGCAGTAATTTTTCTCGGGTCACTTTCAGTTCCGAGCTCACAATCCTCCTCAGACGTCTCATTACAAACTACAAGTAGGTCCATTTTAAAACTATTTATGCCAATAGTAAATGCTTTCTAACACGTTATCATTCAAGTTTCAGAGTTTACATTATACATAGTTCTTTCAGTTACCACCTTCAGAGAAGAGAAGTTGCAGAGATGTCACGTTGTACTTCTTTCATTTTACTAATTAAGTTTTGGCTTTTTTTTCTCAAATCTATCAACGTATAGAAGTTTAGACTCTAAGTTTAATTGTGCTAGCATTACACCAACGTCATCAATAAGAAAAGTATCGCACTGGTACAGTTTGTAATAGTTACAAAGCCTGAAGATAAGCTCAGAGTTCTAAAAGAAGTATTCAATTAGTAACTCTTAAGCCTTTAACCCGTGATGTTCATGTTTGGAGTTAAATTTGGGGTCGGACATAAAGTCTTACGTGCGGAATGTCAACCAGGCGAAAAACTTTGCGCCTGAGGTGGATTTAGCCGTAAACATTCCGTCCACTTGAAGGTAAATATCGAGACAACTTAACTCGTTCAACCCAAGTTCTGACTGGTGTATAAAATGTATTCACAAGTAAGCGACTTAAAAGTACGAGTCGAGCTTCTCGTTAAGGTATTACGAGTATAAAATGGAAAATCTGAAGATTCAGCCAGTTTGGCACTGTATACCAGTTTAATTACTGCAGTTAAATTCAACGATTAAAAAACCAGTAGAAATTTGAAAAGTTTAAAACAAGGACGCTACTCTGTATTAGTTTATTTTGCCAACATTTACACTAGCATGAATTTCAAGAATTACAGGAATTCTCACGCTTTTCAAACGTGGCGTCCTCTCTTGATCAGTAAGACAGAAATTCATATATTTTATTTTATATTTAAGAAAATGTAGGCAAGAATTTTGAAATTCCTTCCATTTACATAAGACTACATTCACATCTGGTATGTAATAATAACTTATGGTTAAAATCGACAATGTTAAAAGTACAAGTCTCATTAGATATCACTAGAACAGTATTGTGTCAATAGATTTTATTGATTCATACTAGCAATTGCGAAGTTCAGTAACTCTGAAGAACGTATGCGGGAGAAAGAACGCCTTAACAACCTGCCCAGAACGGAAAATATTTGTCTTTCTCTCTGTTAGCAGTTCAGTAGGACCACAATTTAAAATGCTGTGTTTAATACTTAAAAACGTCAGTAAGGGATGGAAATGAGACACGACCAACATCACATTTAAAAACATAATCAACAGTACATAAGAATTTATGAATTTGAGGTTTTAATACTGTATTATGGGACTACTGCCTGGCTGTTTGGCAGATAGGTACCGGCATGTCGGAGGAACCTGCTACCGCCATTTTGAAACAGCCATCTCGCAACACCAAGATGGCGGCAGCTTGTTCCTTTCGAAAATACGCGGCACCACATCCAAGAAGACACGCATCCCGCACACCCACCACCGTCAAAACTTCAAATCTCACATACGAAAGCCAGCCACCGTGTTCTGTAGCAATGTTCAGGCTGTCTCTATGCTTTGGAGTTTCAATAACGATAAGACAGCAGGCAGTATGAAACCCCCCCCCCCAGAAAAAAATGTTTGTAAACGGCCCTTCAACGAGGGACGGAAGACACCAAAGCTCAAAGCGCATGCGTAAGCGTAACTTTCCTGCTGTCACTGCTACCAGTCGCAGTTTACTCCCACACAACTCCTTCAATATCACCATAGGTGAGAGATAAATACATTATGGCACATCAGCGAACAAAAAAATTTGGAAGTACAGTGATATTTAACGAAATCAATGCTCACTGGGACATTTTGAGGATAATAACATCGGCTATTTTCTACTTCTGCTATAGTTGCCGCTCTTACAGCAATCAGTAGGTCTGCAAAAGAGACATTAGCATGTGTATATAGTAAGTAATCTTAGAAAACAAGTAACTATGTAAGCCAGCAAAGCATGTAGTATTACTTATAGTAATGGAACATGCATAATAAATAAAAAAACATCGGCTGTATGCATAGGAGAAACAAAGGTGGAGACACCACGTTAATCAGACTATAGCGGCTGCGCCTAAATCTCTATTATATCATGTATTTTTACTTTACGTGTTATATAGGCGATGGGTGAGCCTCACAATTTGACCACTCTACGGACCGTAACGATAGAGATGTGTAGAAGATGACGTGTGCTCCAAAAGTTTTCTGGCTCTCGCAGTAAAGCGGGAACTACACTCGACTACAAGAAATCGAAACCCGGTATCCCAGATAAGGCACAAGTGTAATAAAAGACGGGCCTAAAATAATTTATGGAACATTCTGACGTCTAGGCTATTCTGTACTCCGCAATTTAAAGGAATTCCATTGCTCACTGTTAATGAAACAAGACATACGTTGACACGTCACTTCTCTACATGCAATATATTTGAGTGTATTCTTAAGGAACCAATTTTCGTTTCGCTATCAAAGTAAAATCCATTACATGTCACCGTAGATTTTAACTGTACTATTTACTGTAACATTAAGAATATGTATTTTGACCATACTGCGTACTCATATGCTTCGTGTAATTCGCACAATAAGGATTATTTCTCAATATACCATAAGAATACTAATCTTGATAATGCAAAAATACTGTGTTCCCAGTTAGGTACGTATTGAATTATATAAACTTGGTCTTTAAAGGTTTAATATATTGTACGATACTTTGATTCAGCATTACTCAAAACACGGACCATGTCACGTCATTCTTTGCTCAAGATATTAAAGTTCACGCACTAAAATAACTCGCAGACAATTCCCTAAACAAAAATAAAGTGCAGGTTACAATAGTCAAGAGAAAGCAGGTGGATGAGGGAAGGCAAACGCTGCAGATGCCCCAATTTTAATTCCGTTACGTCCCAGTCATTTGCCTGCTCCTTTGATACCAACAATATAGGGCAGTCAAAGAAAATTACTTAACACTATATACGGTAAACGTACGTGTTAGAAGAAACTGTGATTGTTAAGGTGTTTAGATAATGCTGTACCAACTAGAATGACGATTCTGACAATGCGCAAACTTAACGTAATAGGAATAACAGTTTAATTAATCACAAAGGGAGAATACGAATTTGTAAAATATTTTATGCACTAAAAGTCACACTTGGACGGTCAGGGGTTCAGTAACCATGGCGTGGAGTCCGAACTCCTTTTCACCTCATACGCCTTCAAGAAACAGTGCTGAGTTACGGAAGGTAATTAGTTGTACATCGTTAATGGCAAGGAATATGCTAAGCAGGAAGTTTATGGTAATGTTAATGACGCTGTTCACAGCAATATTGATGTTAATGTTAATGGTGATATTATTGGTAATAATAATGTTAATAGGTAAAAGTAAACTGTTCCCGTTACAGGCCCGCTGTGGCCCAGAGGGTGGGTAGAGTTATAGCTCTACTCTTCCATGACCGCGGCACTAGAAGGGGGTGAGTGGTCAGCAGCACGCCCCGGCCGCACTTTAGCTCCAGGAAAGAACGGGTACCCATTTTACAGGAGGCTGGGTGGGCCCCAGGGCAGGTTTGGACAGGCGGAAAATCTCTTCTCCACCGGAATTCGATCCCGGACCATCCAGCCCGTAGTCAGCTATACCGACTGAGCTACCCGGTCCACAATAATAATATTAATGTTGATAGTAATATTTATGGTAATGTTAATAGTGATTTTAATGGTGATGTTAATGGTAATGTTAATGGTGATGTTAATGGTAAATTTAATGGTAATATTAATGGTGATGTTGATGGCGATGTTAATTGTAATGTTAATGGTAATGTTAATGGTGATGTTAATGGTAATTTTAATGGTGATAATAATGGCAGATTTAATGGTGACAATGTTAAAGTTAATGGTAATATTGGCGTCCTGCTGTAATCAGCTTCAGGCCAAGTGTGCCCTTTGTGACGTGCATTAGGCTCGTATATCACACAACACCATAAAAGAACTTCACCTTTTCCTAATATCTAAGGCGTACGAGAAGTATTCAGTAACAAGCAGCCCTATATTACACGTAACAATATTAAAATGTCGGTTGATAAATACAAATCTGTGTAAACTATTTATCCTACTTATAGTGCTGCGTCGAATTTGTGTTACTAAGTAAAATAACATTAGTTTTAAATTTGGAGCTCTTTAACGGTACCAATGATAGAGAATACCATGTAATTTCTGCCGCAGCTTCCATATAGTGATTACACACAACAAATAACCCAGAGGCTGCGTAGAGTCTACACGTCAGGACACAAAGTGTGTGGTAACAGCGAAGCCAATTTCATAAACAAAAAAACTAATTTCAATTTCAAAGAAATACAACATTTATTCCTTTTTTACTTTCATTTTCTCTCCGACTTTTCCCTTTGTTTCCTTCTATTTTCGTGTCCCTTTCTCAGAAGTTTCATACGAATCATAAATGTCCTGTATATACCCGTCCGTGATACAGTATAAGCTGTTATGTCCTTCCAAATGATTTATGTCCCTCCACTTATTTAATTCAGCCAGACGGAATACCAGTATTCATATATGCAATAACCATGCGGCACACCATCATAAATCCAACGTGCTAGACTGCGGAAAGAGCAGGTAAACGGGGCGCCAGCGCTGGCTTGGAAGTGACAATGAGTGGCAGAGTACCTAACAAAGACAGGGGTAAATGGCACAGACCAAGTGGAAGGCTTATCCAAACTAAGTCATAGAAAATATTTCGTATTACGACTGAAGAAATACAAAAAACAAGAGTCCTTTAAATTGCTGTTAGTACGGGCTAACCAACAACTTTCTTTGTCTTAGTGAATCGTGGATATGCCCAATCGGCTACTAGCAGTATCAATATGCGTATAACTCTTGTTGGCTGCGTCCCAGAATCGAGTAATTGCGAAGTACGTTTCTCGTAAGCTCCCTAACTATCAAGTCATAAGCTGTTGGCCAATACGGACTAGAAGAATCAGGAAGAGCATACGTGTAAGTCATAGGCGGCGATTTCAGACACGGTCTTGGTACGTTCATGCGCTCAGAACTGCAGTTCCGAAATGACTTAGGGGTCGACCTCACCCACGTTGTTTATCTTCGTCCTATTCCAAAATGCAGTTGAGTCTATTGATATTTGTTCTTCCGCCACAGTCATATTCCAAACTGTGAAAGGGGTGTAAAAAATACAGCCTCTTGCTGACGGAGGGACAGAAAGATTCCCCGACAAAAATAAATATTCACAATAAGTACGCTGTATCGGCAATGGATGGAAACAACAATTTCTTGACACAAATAGGGAACAAATACAGCTTCTTGGCTGTGACAAGACAGAAGGATTTCCCTACATATATCCATAGTAAACCGCCCTCAGTCGTTTTCTCTTTGTTGCCTCTGTAATTACCTTCTATAAAAATGGATATACGGAATTCATTCCATTACACACCGCCCTTCGCTTCACTTTAGCTCTGAAGACTGGAGCAATATTTTCCCTCGAAAGCCTGGAGACATCAATTTGAGTTCATTCAAAAAGACAGCAGTCTAAATAATCACAAAAATGAGAACTTCAAACTAGATAAGCTAATAACATTTGTGAACGCTCCAAATTTTGAAAACGCGCGGGTTATTTTTATTTAATAATAATAATAATAATAATAATAATAATAAGTACTGCAGTGTGAAGCTTGAAGCCTGAGCAGTGGGGATCGCCGCTGGTTCAAGAGAAGTACCAGGAAGAAAAGGCCTGTGACAAGAGACATCCATATCGTATAATAATAATAATAATAATAATAATAATAATAATACAAGCATTTTTAAGCGTGTGATGTGTTTTATAAACACGTCGCTTAATATCATTCAAAATTCGACGCTTCTGCATACAGGAAGCGGAAGAACCGTACTTGTTTCATTTTTTGTTTTCCGCAGACATTAATGTCCAAGAGCGTCTATTTTAAGAGATAAACTTTATTCGTTGTTTCAAAAATTATTAGTGGAATAGCAGTAATGCCCTCACCAGATAAAAAAACGATTTCGATTGATACGTTGTTGTTGAAGTCAGGAATTTAGAAACAAAAGACCTGCGACGTTTTGTGAAATTGGTCCAAAACATTCAGCATTTTTAGAGGGAAGAACCTAATTCTACAAGCACATAGAAATAAACATAAAACAACACAGCAATATGCATCGATCTTCATGGCTTATTCCTTCTCCTACAAGCAGACAAGATGCAAGGAAACACTCAAATAGACTTTAGTATTTCTGCCTTGATTTCCATTTCAGAATATACGAGTGGTTATTAAGATAAGGTAAAGGTAAAGTGCACACTTGTACAGGCACTGAGGCTCTGTACAGGCCGTACGGCCCATAGGGGGAGTAGAGGTAAACCCTACTCTTTCTTGACCACGGCACTAGAAGGGGTTGAGGGGATAGCGTCACGCCCCGACCGCTCTTTACCCTCGGGAAAGACCCGGTATCCACTGTACAGGAGGCTGGATGGGCCCCAGGGTCAGTCTGGACAGGTTATTAAGATGCTACCTTCTTATTTGGTTCATTCGTTCTTTGTCTATTTGCTGACAAATAATGTTTATATCAAAGGATAATAGGTAAATGTAAAGGATAAAATGGGTAATTATTTGGAAACAAGAAACGTGACCTATTTGAAGACGCTTTAATAAAGATTGTTTGAGGGGGGAGAGAGAGAGAGAGAGAGCACGAAAAACTAAGCCACAAGACTGTAGCCTGTCTTTGGACAAAGGTCTGAATTCAGATCTTCCGAAATAAAAAGGAGAAACTGAAAGTAATCGAAATAAAATTTCGGTATTCTCACCTTGTACAACCCCAGTACAAACGCTACTATGAAAATCTCTTATATTTGCAGACGTCCCGTGAGTCGGTATATTCATAGTCTGTAGTTCAAACGTGAGCAAACAGACGCCAGAGACGCCCACTCGAAGCGTCTACTTTGGTCATTCTGCCTCAAACCTCGACAAACAAAACTTAAGAGAATCTTGTTTTCAACAAGACACGGTACAGTCAAGCAAATAACTGTGCGCACAGCAAAAATGGTTATCATTTTACCTCACAATTTTAAATTTGATGTTCAAGTGACCGTGCATCGTAATAAATTCTTATAATAAAACCAACTAGATGCACTAATTTCTCAAATTTCTTTTGGAATAAAACTCTACACGTTTCGGACAGTTCCTCTGTCCATCCGGAGTTTTTCACTGTACACACAGCAATTGTGTATATCATACAGGTTTGCTGCCCGCAAGCTGTCAGCAAACCTGTATGATATACACCATTGCTGTGTGTACAGTGAAAAACTCCGGATGGACAGAGGAACTGTCCGAAACGTGTAGAGTTTTATTCCAAAAGAAATTTGAGAAATTAGTGCATCTAGTTGGTATTAATATAAGAAATCAAAATGTTAACTTCAATATACGCCCTGTCCTCTTCGCTGGTTCGATCCCAGTTAGTGTCATTGGAATTTTTCATTGACATAAAATTCTTCCGATCGCACAATGGCCCTGGGGTCGACTCAGCCTCTAACAGAAATGAGTACCAGGAGCATTTCCTGGGGGTAAAGGCGGCCGGTGCGTGAGGCTAACAACCATACCACCATCCTGTGCCGTTGTCATGAAATTTGGGAACCTTAACTTCCTGGAACCCTCTGGACCACTCCAGGCCTGTAACGGGATTGCTTTACTTTTAACCTGTTATCTCATTCTTAAGATCTTTGTCTTATTGAAGAATATTCTTCAACATTTCTGCGACTGCTAATCCAATAATCTGCATGTACATATAAGATGTTGGTGTATCAAAAGTGGTGAAGTCTGGCTGCGTGGAACAATTTATTCTGCTATTTTAAGATTATAAAGCCCGTTTTATTCGTTTTCTTTGAACATGAAACAACAAAAAACAATATGCAGCTCGGTGACATAAAATTTACTGCATACTTTCACAATTACCGTAAGTACAGCAATCGAAGAAAATGTGAACAACATGGTATACAGGCATATTAATGAACATGCTGGCGTTATTACGTCAGTGTAGCACAGACATTTTAAAACGTTTTGCAGGTGACTGTACAGGTGAAAACAACCAACCGATATATTTATTACCTACAACATTAAAACCAAACAAATAAATATGAATGGCACATTTATTCACAAATGCCAAACTTCATACACCTGTTCTATGGCGGATTGTAATAATATTCACGCGCTAATCCACGGAAATTTATTATTTCTTTATTCTTGGAGGAAAACAAACTTTAATTTTATTTATTGAATTGTTCTCCTCTGGTTGTTCGATGACCTGTTACATGCTCCATGCTGAGCATTTCATCTATACCAATTCATTACTTCGCAGAAAAAAAAATGTTTCCACCACAAAAACTACACTTTGCCTAAGAGTGTGCCTCACATAGAACATATTTTTTGTTTTGTTGACCGTGCATCCCTGTGTAATCTTTTTCAAATGAAGCCAACTAGGTGCACACTACTTCTTAGTATGTTTATTTCAACATTATGTTTATTTAAACATACTAAGTAGTAGTGTGCACCTAGTTGGCTTCATTCAAAAAAGAACAGAACATAAGTCTGAACCTGTACTGCAAACACAGCAACCCAGGCCCAGCGTCGTCACTGGTAACTGCAGCAGCCACAGAGAGACTCTATCACTCCTACACTCATTAGCCCTTTCACGTCAAAGTATCGTGCAAGCTTATTCGTGCTGGTGTATGCACTGTACTGCGTCACTCGCCCGTTACCACTCCACCCAAGTAGCATGTATTGAAACTCAAAAAAATATATATATATATATATATATATATATCAATATCAAGTTTGTGAAAGGTCTGCGATTGGATGTAAACTATTTCTCGATCAGACCAGTAATTAAAGAAAATATTAAAAGTTAAGGAAACCCCCATATAAAACATCAGTTCATACTGTAATATAGCATACTGGGAGAAACCTTTTTACATAAATAGGCTAACCAACAGGAAAAGCTGTCACGTGTACAATTATTTTTTTTTAAATCCTAAAATGTATATATTTTAATGTTATCCATTTACCTCCTTATTATCAGAACTGTTTAACAAGTTATCCAACTAAATCTCAAAAAATGAATACATACAAATTAGAAGCGTGAAAACAGAAGCCATTAATTTCGAAGAGCAGTTTTCCTTTAGAACTCCTTCTAATATTTCACTTTACACAGAAGAACACAAGGGAATACTTTCAATCTAAACACGCTCTACACATTTGCGTATTTCCTTTTACTTAATTTCGTTCCACTCTATACTGTTAACATTTTACGCTCCAAACCCCATCTTCTCGCCTGTGCCTTCTTCAAACTGCATAACATAATTACTTAAATAGCTTTATTATTCTCTCTTGCCTTTCCCCTCGCCTCCTATTTTACTTCTCCTTCGGCTGTATACGCCATTTAAACCACATTCCCACTGTTTCTTGTTCTCATTTCGATCACTAATTCGCTACCTCATACTGCGGGTGCGCCCCCATCTCTTCCCCATTTCTTCACTTTATATTGCCAGCTGAAGGGAAGGAGACATCAACGCAATAAATGTCTCATCTCAAAATTGTCGCTTCCACTTTTCATCATCATCCTTTTGCGAAGCGAAAAACCAGGCAATTGCGTTCCAGGCATTAGTACAGATGTCGTCCGGGACAGGGGAGAAGTTGATGTGGCCTGGATGGAGGGGGTAGCACAATAGAGAGCAGCCCGCAGCCCGTTTATTTCAAAGAAGATAAGTTGCCCGGCTACAAAAACATACGGCCAACAGCACGAGTGTGCAGAGGTTTCACTTCCAAACAACATTCTATACTTACCCCGTAATTATTTAGGTTCGTTTCAAAGACAGAACATGTCCCTGTGGTATAGCGCAATGTTTTGATTGCAAAAGAAAAACGTGCATATAAGGAGAAATGTTCACAAAACAAACATAATATTCCACATCATGTATGAGAGTGAAGTTACATATTGCTTCCAAAAAAAATCTCATCACTGTGTGCACATGATTTCCTGCACATTATTCACTCATTTCAAAACGCTGTTTTATAGCAGCATACCGGTATTGTGCAAGTTCTTTAGTTCAAAAAGGGTCAGTAAAAGCCTTATGAAGCAATCAATATTAACGTATTTTGTGTTGTAACTTTGGGTACACACACAATAACTCTATTATAAAAAGCCGTAATTGTGCAATTATAAAACTTTTAGCACATTTCTGGTCCTTTCATTGTTAATTTCCTGATTTCCCATTGTCTAAAATGTTTATTAAAACCGTACATGAGATCACTTCAACTATTAACCAACAAATGCACCTATATAACTTTCACTTAAAACACTTTAAAACACATAAAACTACTCCGAAATGTTTCGAGCTTTTCAGATCATCATCAGGGAGTTTCGTCGTTCCTTGCTAAAGTTATTACATATTCACGATTTAATTCGTTTTTGTAAACAAGGCGTTGTGGCAGCATGTCATGTTTTGCGCCAACTACTCCCTCTACAACAGATTCCTACACAACATGATATGCTGCCACAACACCTTGTTTATAAAAACGAATTAAATCGTGAATATGTAATAACTTTAGCAAGGAACGACGAAACACCCTGATGATGATCTGAAAAGATCGAAACATGTCGGAGTAGTTTTATGTGTTTTAAAGTGTTTTAAGTGAAAGTTATATAGGTGCATTTGTTGGTTAACAGTTGAAGTGATTTTAGGAAATGCACGGTCCAACGATGAGATCCGTACGTGAGATATATGGTCACTGCGGGAAGAAGTGGATATAAGCGAGGATTAGAAATTAAGGGCATATTTGGCGCTCTCTAAAACTATTAATTATAAATAAAAATATCATTCAAAATATCTAGTGTCGATATTTTTTGGAGGGAGGGGTTGTTGGGAGTCTGTTGTACATAGTCTTGTTGTCTTGTGCATTAATACGCTATACGTCAATCTTCTTGAGTGATCTGGAGATTCTAGAGTCCACTCTGACTAACCTGAAGAAAACGACAGAAAGTCCCTCAAAATCTCCGGTAACTGTAGCAGTCGACGCGTCTTCATTACCTAGGAAAATACTTCAATGTTTGAAATTGTCTTTCCTTCTGAACCACTTAAAAATTGCAGAGTAAAGTTTGAAGCCAATAATTTATCTTACGGTTTGTTTAATTTACGTACCCTGAAACACAGAATTTCTTGGCACTATTAGGACTTCAGCAGTTTAATATATAATGTAACATTAAATGCTAAAACAAAATGTTTGTGTCGATTGTGTTGTCGTATGCATTGTTTGTGCGTAAATGTGTACTGAACCACTTCCACCGAGTGTCAACCCAATTGCAGTTAACAAATATATCATACCATATCAAAATAACCTCATCAATTTGCATGAGACGATATGATACGTTATTAAGTTGCTCCGTATTACCGTAGATTAGGTAAGTCATGGGATAAATGTATTTGGAAATTAAGCAATCCACGTGCATTATGGCGTGTCACTGGAAGCAGGTTTCAAAAAAGGCAGCCTACATAAGTAAAATTTAAAACCAACTTGCACAACACTTTTATTTGCTATTTAATTCTCCGACATGTTTCAGCCTTAATTGTTGGTCATCTTCAGGAATCTTTCTGTAGCACGTGAAGCTTATGTTGCAAGTTATATGTAATATGTAAGAGAGTTGAACGGAAAAAGTACAACATTAAATTTTAAAAAAGGCAGCCCACAGTTAATATCCGCTTGCAAATTAAACCGAATAGCCTCAGGAAAATTTGTAAATATGCATATAAAAATGTTTTTTAAACAACCACATAAAATAAATAGTCTCCTGTGCCATGTAGTCTCCGCAACGCACTACTCGGCTTGAAAATGTTAAAAAAGGAATACATAACTTTCGTTTTTACTGAACGGCTACGTAAAACAAACAGTATCCATTCTACTGTAAATATATATGTGTTTACAGTGTTTTAAAATTCAAAGACTGCATATGTTTTTGTGCACTCTTCCAACATTTAAAAATAAAAATTAATGGAACTTTCTATTCTGTAGGTAAAAGAAGATAATCCGGAAATGGAATAATACAGACACAGCAGAGAAATTTAAAGGAAGTTCGAGAGTCAGCGGCAGTTTAAACTTCCGCCCTTATTCTTATAACAAAACCAACTAGATGCACTAATTTCTCAAATTTATTTTTGGACTAGAACTCTACATGTTTCGGACAGTTCCTCTGTCCATCATCAGTAGTTTAGCACTGTACACACAGCAGCGGTTTATGTCATAGAAGTTTGCTGACAGCTCTCGGATCGTCCTGATCCTGCTCGCAAGCTGTCAGCAAACCTGTATGACGTATACAACTGCTGTGTGTACAGTGCTAAACTCCTGACGATGGACAGAGGAACTGTTCGAAACATGTAGAGTTTATTCCAAAAATTTATTTTTGGACTAGAACTCTATATGTTTCGGAGAGTTCCTCTGTCCATCATCAGGAGTTCTTCACTGTATACACAGCAATGGTATATGTCATACAGGTTTGCTGACAGCTTGCGAGCAGGATCAGGACGGAGCTGGTTTGGTTCTGCAGAACCAAACCTGTTCCGTCCTGATCCAGCCCGCAAGCTGTAAGCAAACCTGTATGACATATATCTATTGCTGTGTGTATAGTGCTAGTTTCCTGATGATGGACAGAGAAATTGTCCGAAACATGTAGAGTTCTACTCCAATTAGTGCATCTCGTTGGTATTATTATAAGAATATATCACGATGCAAGGTCTCTGAATGTCAAAATATCCTACCCTTATCAAATGCCAAATAAGTGACAAAAGGTAAGGTAAAGTGCACCCTTGTACAGGCACTGAGGATCTGTACAGGCCGTACGGCCCATAGGGGGAGTAGAGGTATAGCGCTACTCTTTCTTGACCACGGCACTAGAAGGGGTGAGAGGTCAGCGTCACGCCTCGGCCGCTCTTTACCCCCGGGAAAGACCCGGTACCCATTGTACAGGAGGCTGGGTGGTCCCCACGGCCGGCCTGGACAGGTGCGGAAAATCTCGCCTCCACCGGCATTCGATCCCCGAACTGTCCAGCCCGTAGCCAGTCGTTATACCGACTGAGCTACCCGGCCCACAAATAAGTGATAACGCAGTAGAATTTCGCAGAGCCAATAACTTTAAAAATGCAAATTATGACACGTGGAGTGTCAATCACCACTTCTATAACTACGTAACTATCATGACACTTTGGCTGCAATATCGAGGGCTACTAATGTTTGGGAAGTAGGCTCTCTTCTATCCAAAATTCGAATTGTGTACTTCCCTAAGAAAAGCCTGATGTGGTACCTTGCATCTAATTATGGTCAATCCAAACGTACTGTCATGAACAAGCAACGGCTACCGTGTGGCTAGCACGAATAACAGTACGGTTAAAGAAATCCGAGAATTCTGCTCATAGAAAAAAATTTTGGAGAATTTTTTTAAAATGACACTGAATCACACGTGAACGTAACAGACTTTATACAGAGTCGGTAGAAAAACCTGACGATTTTTATGTTACATTAAAATGAAAAGTATACTATCTTGTTACGTGAATTTATTACTAAAATTATCTTTATCTCAAAGCATTTTAATTACAATATTCACTTCCTGAATATAGTGTCTGTGAGGTGGCGTCCCTTGTTGTCAGCACATTCCCGCAAGCGGAGGGCTTCTGACAAAAGCCTGACGCAATCGTTCGACGTTCTCAGGAGTTCTAAGTGAAGGCTCCCTTTCTGGGCGTTTTCTTTTTGCGGCAGACGCTGTTTCTCTGCAGTTTCTCACCCACAACAGTACAGTATTGCCACTATGGACACTGTCGTTCCGATGAATATTGAAGAGCCGACGAAAAATCCGCTGAGTCACAGCGACAGAACCGTTGTTTTAGAAATACGTCTCCACAGCGAAAACCCGACGGTCTACAGACCAGCGCTCTATGGCAAGTGAAATGCTTTGAGTCTCGCTAGAAAGGCGCTTAAGGACAAATTCTCCACGCCAACGGTTCCACTCACAGCTGTTGCCAAATCGTCAGTTATATCTGCAGGACCCTGTAGCTTAAATGTCAGAAAACGCGTATTAGCAGAAGGTATTTAAATACAAATAATTCACATTACATTACTTATAGTGCATATATGTTTGGCGTATTTACCCTGACTATGCAAGGGGTCGGCTGAGCGATAAATCGTGGTTCACTTCCCAGAAGATGTAACAGATTCCTTTATACTCTCTAGTGTCCAGATGGGCACTGGAGCCTACACAGCCTTCTATTCAACGGGCAAATGGGGCGCTTTCCCCGGAGATATAGCGGCTGGAATAGGAAGTCAAGCAATCCCCTCCTTCCAGAATCGATGTTAAGAATGGCTGAAGGTACATGTCCTCTCTCCATATACGCCTTCATGGTATGACTGTTCAGTATTTCATTTGGAATAGCCCTGGGAATTTTTGCACATCACTAAACTCCTACAATTTACACGTTTCGCGCAATTCGGAACTGAGAACCATATTAACAAATTTATCTACATAATTATTTGGTAAATGCACGCGGCATTATAATTAGTAGTCTATGTGATATTCATCCCATTACCTATGCACCCGTGTAATCTGAGATACTTATAAACTGAAATAACTGGAGTTTCAGGAGAAATGTTTATGTATGAATAAATATTTGTGAAGACACCTGAGTAACTGTTAAAAGGTAAAGTGATCCCGTTACAGGCCCGGTGAGGCCCAGAGGGTGGGTAGAGGTATAGCTCTACTCTTCCATGACCGCGCCCCGGCCGCACTTTAACCCCGAGAAAGACCCGGTACCCATTGTACAGGATGCTGGGTGGACCCTAGGGCCTGTCTGGACGGGCGGAAAATCTCGTGTCCACCGGGATTCGATCCGGACCTGAGTAACTGTTATGCACTTGAATTTCCAAATTTCCAGCGCTTATGTCTCACGACTGAAGACAGAGCCTACAATATAATCCAACATCCTACTAAGCACTTCAAGGAAGTGATGAAAAATGCGAAAACAGTTTATCGGGATAAGCGTAATTTACATAATCATTTACAAGCACCAACATATAAAAACAATTAATTATACGTTATCTCTAAACTCTGTGCCCTCCTACGTGTTTCAGTGATAAATCGCCAGCCTCAGGGGTGGTTAATAAAAGTATAATCTATAATATTAATAGATTCACCTCGGATGTACAATGTTAATACCAAAATACACAAGAAATAGCAGCTAAAAATAAAACAATGTGGATACTAGGGCCAGTACGGTGTTAACAGGTTACTGGTTGAAATTCGTCGACATATGCCACTGTTTATAATGGCACGTCAGTGAATTTTCACCAATTTTCGCAACTTTGCGAAAGCGCCTGAAAAACGGATCAATAAACTTGGAAAACATCCACAGAAAAAACAACATAATCCAGCACAAACACATTATCAAGGAGCGTCATAGAAGAATGTAAGTACGACAAACAACTATAAAACCTCCTTGCATTAAGAATAACTTGAAGAAGACATATACAGGTCTAAACATGTGTTAGTACTTTGAACTATTTTATTACAATTACTTTGTTTGCGTAACTAATAATATAATACAACAGAACTCCTTTTATGCAAGGAAACCAATCTTTCAATTAAATACCTGACCGTATAACTAGCTACATGAGGCAGGGTCGTTCGAAAGGTAAAAATCATCCAGCCAGGTGAGAAATTCCCCATTATTTTACAGCGTCTACATTCACTGTAACGTTCACAACAACCCAGCGGTGGCCATGCCCTGAGCCACGTCCATTCAGTGCTTCACACCCCGTTACTTTAAAGAATGCTTTATTATTATTAACCATCAGCATCACGATTTTTCCGTCTTTGTCTTAGTCCACCAACATCGTCTTCCCTTAAGGCCAACTGATAAAATTAGTAGGCATTTTTCATTTGTCCCACATGGGTCAAGCGATCCGCCCAACTTATATGACTTTATGTAATCCTCCTCCTAGTATCTGGTGAAGATAACAACGTATGACTATCTTAGTAATTAACTAACTTAATGCACAAATTCTAGTTTTATAATAAGTTTATTATATGCCTCTACATGTTTCAATCCCTGTGTATTCATCATCAGGAGATCAAATTTGTATTATACGGCATCTGGTATCATCATACTTATTGGTGTGATGATACCAGATGCTGTATAATACAATATTGACCTCCTGATGATGAACACATAGTGCTCGAAACATGTAGAGGCGTATAATAACTTATTATAAACAAGAATTTGTGCATTAAATTGGTTAATTACTACGATTATACTAAGATGCACGGTCAGCAAAACATAAAAAAGTATGACACTCCTTACGCAGCCTTCTCCATTCTCCTCGTGTATGTTGTCCTATTATCAAACGCTGAACATCAGGTCAATAAAAGTTCACACTTAATGTTTTACGCCTGAGCAAAACTTTGTTAACAGCATGAAGATTTAAATCTACGACGCCAAAGCAGTAGAGACAATATATTGGCACTGGGTGTGAGATTTACACAATTAATGTTCATTTCTAAAATCTCATTACAAAAACAAAAATAAGCAAAGAAATACATAAACAATGTTTTCAAAAACAATAGTACAAAAACTGACAGATATTTTAAAGGGGTATTTTTTTCCATATAAGTTATATTCCATTTTGCTTCTTATGCTAATGCCACGTCATTAGCCGACATTCTGCGCGACTTTCTCGTTGAATGGAGCTCCAATTGGCCGTCATTTGCTGTTTTACTCCCTCGTTGGTCGCCACTCCCACTCCCTCCCCAGCCCTTTGCCGCTTCTATACTACATCAGGCTTTCAACCCTTTTTCCTTTCATCTTTCATCCACTCCCTATCCATTCTGTCTCTTTCTGTGAAATAAGTCTCCGAATCAGCAAACTACATCCATGCAAATCTTATGCAAAATCTTCTTGCATGTGGGCAATAAGCGAAACCAAAGTACGATTACGAACTAAGGCAACGATGTCCCGTCCTATAATTCCAGCGCCTTCTGGGTTTGGGCATTTTGTAGAACACAAGCTGACACCGCTGTTTGGGAGGAACAGGCTGCGTCCGTCTTCAGAGTGAATGAATTACGTCCATATAGACGGCGTCGAAACCTCTTAAGAAAATCACTCAAGCAATGACGTGGAGGCCCTGTCCTGTCGCATTCACAAAACCCATTTGCACTACACGTTTACACACGATCACAGTGCACCTTCGACACATCTTAAAATTTATTTACTCTAAAACCTTATCAAACTTTCTGGTATAAACAAACATATTAGGGAGTTGAAGAATAAAAGACCAACTTATGTCATGTGCTATTTTATTTCACTCCTTATGTGCTCAACATGTTTCGGACATTAATATATCCATCATCAGGAGCTTGCAACTATTCTGTTGAATTACCAAATTGGTCATATTGTTCTTGGTTCGATGTGTGTTGGAGTTTCGGTGTGGCTGGGTTGGAGTGGTATCCGTGTTGCTTCAGGCTGAAGCCTGCAACACGGATACCACTCCAACCCAACCACACCGAAACTCCAACACACACCGAACCAAGAACAATATGACCAATGTGGTAATTCAATAGAATAGTCGCAAGCTCCTGATGATGGATATATTAATGTCCGAAACATGTTGAGCACATAAGAAGTGAAATAAAATAGCACATGACATCAAGTTGGTCTTTTATTCTTCAAATATCACAATGATGCACGGTCCAATAAACATGAAATATTAGGGAGTTATTTCACGAAAATACTAACTTGTACTGAAGTTGTGGTTTTATGGTTTGTAAATATAATGATGACTGATAGCTCAAATTTCTAATAGGGAAATTTGTACATGCCGTCTACTGAGGTGCTGAGACCACCATTAACTAAACGCTGACATACAAGCGCGCTCGCTGCAGATAAGCTCAAAATTTTACAAGGTCAATGAATACAATTAACGTAGAAGTGATATCTGCCCGTCAGTATATTTTAATAATCAGACCACTTTACATATTTTAATGAAGTTTGGAGTTCAAGACCTATAGTCCACTTTACAGGGAAATTTTAATTTCTGTTCATATCGGTAGGTGCCGGACAACTAGAATCCCTAAAGTACAGGTCGGCAAAATCTTAATTAATTTCTCAGAATATACTGGTTACAAAAAAACTTGATACAGCAAACAAAAAATCGTTCTTATTAAAATCGGCAAGTGCTAGTTCAAATAGTTTCCTTATGATGCACACGTAACTAAATCTAGGAAACGTCTTTACCTACATATAGTGTGATTTTTACACAATCTGATATGATATTGACTTCGCAAAAGGTGATTTATATACGCAGTGTCTGAACTAAACAAATATCAAAAGCGTGGGTATTTAGAATCTCCAGTAACATACTTAAATTCTCTTTGTCATATCAATGATAAGTATTTTAAGTTTTGTTGAAAATGTCCTTGCAAATATTTTGCATATTATAGTATCTCCCAGGATGCCCACTCTCTAGTCTCTGCTCTACTGCCGTGAGTTAAAAGACCCCGCTAGCTGGGATGGACACCAGGTTGTCTTAAGCCGTCATAGAAATGTTAAAATTATCACGACAGGGTGACCTAAAATGGCATACTGCTCATCTCAAAGTTTACTCACTCACTCACTCACTCACTCACTCACTCACTCACTCACTCACTCAATCACTCGCTCGCTCCCTCGCTCGCTCGCTCGCTCGCTCACTCACTCACTCACTCACTCACTCTCACTCACACTCACTCACCCGCTCGCTCACTCACTCACTCACTCACACACTCACTAACACACTCACTCACTCACTCACTCACTCACTCACTTACTTACTTACTTACTTACTTACTTACTTACTTA
>Ga0123355_10004683_pt1 | contig 19926 bp, 13 predicted proteins | sample TergutEmb28metaG_3_FD_89872 | JGI IMG/M metagenome (GOLD analysis project Ga0123355, IMG submission 89872) | Embiratermes neotenicus P1 segment gut microbial communities from Petit-Saut dam, French Guiana - Emb289 P1 | ecosystem: Host-associated > Arthropoda: Insects > Digestive system > Gut ...
AAAAATACAAGAATTTTGTAAAATGTATCATTGTTATTTTTTAATAAATTATATTGGCCCGCCTAAAGTTTTTTTTCCTTTCCTTTGGCCCCCTCTTTAAAAAGTTTGCCCATCACTGACCTAGTCTATAGTTACCTCAGCTTGAATCACAATTTCAGCTATGACACGCGATGAAAATGTTGAAAAATGATACTCTCTATATATGTATATATATATATATATACATATAAATTATTCCCTGTGCAAACCATGACAGCACTCATTTCTTAACCTCGACTCTAAATGGAGGGAAGTGGTGAATTTCACGCCCCGGCCGTTTTAAACCTAAAGGGGAAAAAACCGGTACTCATTGAATAAGGGGCTGGGTGGACTCCAGAGACGGTCTGGAGGTTTTAGAGAATAAAAAATCTCTTGCCCCTACCGGGATTCAATCCCCGGACCGTCCAGCACGCAGCCTAGACGCTATACCGAATATGGTATACTAAAAATGTGCACTGTACTATTTTTCCAAAAGCAATAAATAAAAAAAAGGAACTTAATTATGTAATATTTCGTTCACTCAAAATGGAAAGCAATCCCAGATCAGTCCGTCTGTAAGAGTCGGTCGCTCTAAACTAGACAGGTTCCCTTACAGGTGCTGTATCATGCGTCGTCATCACAGACAATGCTGCTGCTGCTGTTGCTGCCGTGTATACATTCTGCAACTACTGCTAATTAAATAATTTCGAGCACATAAAACCGGAACCTTGAAACATAGGTACTTCCATGTCAGCTCTTAGGCACTATCCCGCCCAAAAATGTGAAAAGCTACAAACAGTTTCGTCACGTCCGTCCGTCCGGCGGTCGGTATGGAACTCGGCTCCCACTGTGCGGATTTTCATTAAATTTTGTTTATGAGTATTTTTCGAAAATCTTTTGAGAAAATTCAAGTTTCACTAGAACCTGACAATAATAACGGGTACTTCACATGCAGACCGATATATGTACATTTATGATGATATCTCGCTCATTTCTTCTTAGAATGAGAAATGTTTCAGACAAAAGTTGTAGAGAAAATCAAAATACACATTTTGCGCTCGATGACCTTCTTTCACGAGAATCGTGCCGTATATGACAACGTGGTGGCAAAATATGGTAAAGCCGGACAGGCCACAGATGGCAAATGGCGCACGCGCTTGGAATGCCGGATACCTAAGGCTACAAACACGAACTCAAAATAAATAATACTTATATTTTTTCCAAAGCAACAGTGGCTACACGAACGCGACTCAATGTTACTTTACACGCACATTACCTGTCGTGTTAGACTCTGGCAGTAATGCAGCCAACTTCTGCGTTCTGCCGGGCTAAAACAGACTTGTGACGTCCAATATTTACGAATACATTTACTCAGCGTGGTGGACAACTTATCATTCCCGAGGAAGTCGTGTGGGTGTCCTTGAGGAATCTTAAAGGGATAATATCCTCTAATATGTACACCATTTGCTGCTAATCAGTAAAGCAAAGTCGTGAGAATGGATGAAGTGCCTAGATATAATACGGTATATCCTTTCGTGGCACACAAAATGCCTATAAAAGTTGATTGTGGGGTGGATGCCCTCCACAAATATGTGTTAATGCCGTGGGCTGTCAAGATCCTCTTCCAAAGTCGTATGCCAAGGTTGCTGCAGTGGCGTACGCCTTGAGCTCGTTGCTTTCTCTTACTGACGATGCTGGAAAGCACAGAAAGTGCACGTTATTTCCGACAGCAGACGATACTTTCCGAACAGAGACCGAGGGCTGCAGGTGGTGCTGAAGTGCCTGCCATTACCCGCGGTCGTCATTGAAAATACATCCGGTAGTTTATTTGCTATCAGATACGTGAGAGGTTTGGATCTGTTCAAATGCACATACAAATGAGCTGTTTCAAACACTGCAGATCTGCGAAATCAGACCGCAAGACATAGTCTTAGCGTCAGCCACAGACAGTGGCGTACCGAGGGGGGAGGGGGGGTTCAACCCCCTACCCCCGAAATTCCGAAAGCCCTCCAAAATAGTGCCAAACTCAACGCGATTGTGAAAACAGTTAAAAATTTTGGACGCCAACACCCCAAGATGTTCGGGAAAAAGGCAGTAAAATTCTAAAACTACCTAGGTTCGCAACTGTTTTACATTAGTAATGACAAATAAATTGGTTGTCATCATAAACAGTCTTAAGGTAAGGTAAGGTAAGGTGTTCCCGTTACAGGCCCGGTGTGGCCGAGAGGGTGGGAAGAGGTATAGCTCTACTCTTCCATGACCGCGGCACTATTATCCTCCCATCTATGCCTAGATCTTCGAAGTGTATCTTTTCGCCACCAACACAATATATGCACGTCTCCTTTCCCCCATACATCCCGCAAGCTCCTCCCATCTAATTCCTCTTAATCGCCCGGATCATATTTGTTGAGGAATTCGAATTATGAAGCTCCTCACTGTGGCAGTCTTCTCCACTCCCCAGTTACCTCTTAGGCCCAAATACCGTCCTCAGTGCCCTAATCCCGAACACCCTCTCAGCCTGGGTCCTTTCCTTAATGTCAGAGACCAAGTTTCATACCAATACAAAAACAACAAGCAAAATTATAGTTGTATACTTTAATAATTATATTTTAGATATCAAACAAGACGCCAAAACTGTGTCTTCCTTCGACACAGAAATTACAGTGTTACAGACAACTCAGATATACAATAATAAGCCAACGCCTCAAGTGTTAAATCACGGACGACCGGTGCACCGCCACATCACGTGTGGAGCAGCCTTTAATCGCACTCGGGGCATGTCCGTGGCTTTCCCAATCTCACGCGTGACATGGAAATACCTCAGGAGAGACAAGGAAACGAAATACCGCGCCTTCCTGTTGCCTGGAGATAAGATACTGTATAAGCTGACGTGGGCCTTGTCGCTTTCGAGCACTTGATAAAAGAAAACAAGATACGTAGTATCTTACAACAGTAGCACATACTGATACACATGACCCGCACCAAATGGGGCTGAGAACCACTTTAAGAATTTAGACACATCACCAACACGAAATGGAACTGAGAACCCCTACATGAACCGCACCAAATGGGGCTGCGAAAGACAACAAAGATTTCGCCAGGAAAGGTAAGGAATTTGAAGGCGCGGGGTCACTCAGCAGAACAAAGAATCCCCCGTTGCCACGTTTGCACAAGCAAGCCACCGTATCCTGGCCTGTGCCAGTCGAATCCAAATGCTACACAGCCATTACAACATTACGCTGCATATCCAAACTGTCTCTGTTGTCTTCGAGATTTCAAAATAAAATATTTTACGCAGACCTACAACTCCATGCGTGCTTCAGGTCACGCCCACTTTGCTGTTCGTGACTTTTCTTTCTTTTCTTTTCTTCTAACCTGATGCTTTCTCATTATTTTTGTCTCACTGCCTTCATAAAGATAATTAGTGACACTGGACGACATTATGAAGCTTCTCATTACCCTGACATGTCTCGATTTTGGGGATTTAACCTTCTGTGGTCACCCATTTTTTTTTCTCTCTTTTCTTAGTTTGACCTCTTCTACCTACTGTAGGTGCAGAGGGTTGCTGCTGCGTCTGATCACATTCAATGAAACATACACACACACACACACACATACATACACACAAACACAAACACATACATACATACACACAAACACATACACACACACAAACACACACACATACATACACACACAAACACACACACATACACAAACACACACAAACACACACACAAATACACACACATACACACACACAAACACACATACACACACAAACACACACACACACAAAAACACACACAAACACACGCATATACATACACACACATACACACGCATAACACAAACACACGCATAACACAAACACACAAACACACACGTACAAACACACACGTACAAACACATACACATGCACACACACATACACATATACGCACACACACACATACACACACAAACACATACACAAACAAACACACATACATACATACAAACACACACGAACACATACACACATACACACCACACACACACACACACATACACACACATACACACTCGGTAGGAATCCTCCGGGGGACAGATCAGCCCGACGCAGAGACCTCTACCAGACAACACACAACACTCACAACAGACAGACAGCCATTCCCCCGGCGAGATTCGAACCCGCAATCCCAGCAAGCGAGCGGCCGACGAGCTACGCCTTAGACCGCGCGTCCACCGGGACGGGCGGTCACCAATTTCAACATTTAAATGAAAATTTCTTTGAGGAAATCTGAAAGAAAAAGACCTGTCGAAAGACAATGCGAAGATGGGAGGATCATATTAAATGTAACTTTAAAATAAATAATAATGACAAGCCTCGGCCGATTCACGTGGCTCTGGACAGAGCTGCTGTCACCACAACAATGAGCAACTGTCGGCTGCATTTAATCATAAAATGTTGGGCATTTATTGTTGAGCTGAACAATTATGAGCTTCTGAAAACGACTCTGATCCACTGAGTTAAATAGGCAGTTACGTCACTGTTTTTTAATACCACAATTGTTTTCAGAAACATATTCTCAGGTCCATGTACAGCTAGTCAGCTGACAGTGTATAAATACAGTATATGATCGTGTTCGTAACCGACTACCATGCTGTGTCACGTGTTAACCTAAAACGGACTGTGCCAACAAATTATTGTAAGAACCCCCAGCATGTGAGGCCGGGATAGCTCAGTCGGTTTGGCGACTCGCTACGGGCTGGACGGTCCGGGGATCGAATCCCGGTGGAGGCGAGATTTTCCACACTCGTCCAGACCGACCCTGCGGCCCATCCAGCTTCCTATACGATGGGTACCGAGTCTTTCCCGGGTGTAAAGCGACTGGGACGTGGCATTGACCACCCACCACCATCTAGTACTGAGGTTAAAGAAAGAGTAGATATACCTCTACTCCCCTCTGGGCCTCCGTGGCGTCTTCTAGGGTGAACTTTACCTTTGCCTTTACCCCCAGCATATAATTTCACGAAAATCCACCCAGTAAGAACCGAAACGTTCCATATGAACGGAAGGACATGACGAACAACCGCTTTTCTCGAACTGCTTTTGCAAACGGGCTTAGAAGGAAAGCAAAAGCAGGTGGCAGTATATACAGGGAGCGCAAAAACAGGTAAGAAAAATTACACAACGAAAGAGGAATGTACAAACTCAAATGGTGCGGAAAATTGATGTACAAGACGACAGACAGCGACTGGCATTCCGCGTGATGTGTCGATTTCCGGTCAGACCTGTGGAAAACATAACGAAGCGTCAGAACCAGAGCCGCCGCTCGTCGTGAGGCACTTCGTACCAGCCATTAACTTCAGCGCCGTCATTCCAGCTGTTACAGACGGCGCAGCACGACGTGCAGCATTACATTCCATTGCGTCACTAACACAATGAATCACTGCTTGAAATAACCCCTAATTCAGACGATGACGACAAAGACTAATACGTCAACATCTCACCGTTACAGTGTGACGTGCACGTGTCCAATTTGGTCGACGGGGTTGAGCGAGTAGAGGCTGTAAACGCGATCCTAAACTGTGCACAAGGTGGAACTGTCGACGGCGTGTGCTGAAGGCGTCAGTCTACTGACGGAAAGGCTGGCTGGTAGCAAAGTTCACCCTGTAACCTGCCATGAAAGCACAGAGGGGAGTAGAGGTATAGCTCTACTCTTTCTTTAACCTCAGCATTAGATAGGGTGGGTTGTCAATGCCACGCCCCGGTCGCTTTACCCCCGGGAATGACCCGGTATTCACCGTACAGGAGGCTGGGTGGTCGCCAGGGCCGGTCTGGACGGGTGCGGGAAATCCGGCCCTCATCGGGTTTCGATCCCCGCACAGTCCAACCCGTAGCGAGTCGCTACACCGACTGAGCTATCCCGGCCGGTTGTTAGTTGGACCAAAATTTGGTGCGACGCTCAGAAAATCGTCACGCTATTGATGTTCGTAAAATAGGGACGCTGGCCAGCACTTTTGATAGACTCCACCAGCTGTATTTTGTGTTCCGGGTATGACTGTCCGGTCAGCAAGTTCAGGCCACACTGGACAGATGCAAAACAGCGTAAATATCGTCTAAGATCTCGGATCTTCGACATCAGTGAGGCTATTATTTCCCACTTCGCGTGCCAGCTCGTACTGTACATTTTCAACGGTGCGACGTCCGCCAATTCTGGGCCCGCCGGTCCGTCATCGGCTAACGCGCCCACGTCGCTTCCTGGTCGTCTCCCTGGCCAAGCGAGCTAATGGCCCGATTGAGCAGCTCGTCGGGATCGTCTTGGCTTGGCCGCTGGGATTGAGTCGCATCGGTGAATTACTACACCAGCCGCTAGCAACTCTTGCAGCAGATGTTTCGTTCTATGCTCCGGGTCAAAGAGCGAAGTCTGGCCAGCGGGCAGTCCCAATGCTGGCGGGTCCGCGTATTCCTTTGCGTCTGTAGTGCTGTCGTCACGTCTACCGCTGCAGACAACAGACTCCAAGGAGCAACGTCTTCCCTGAGAGATTATTTGGTTCCTAAGTTGGTCAAGAAATCCTCCACATTTCATGGAATCCGAAAGTTCATTACCGTGTTCACAGCAGCCCGCCACTTTTACCGATCCTTCTTGGACTGCTTGGTCCTTGAATGGGATCGACAGGTTGCCCCAAAACGTCGGTACCAAACTACCATTCGACGCCGCGTACAATACCAAAAGAAAGAAGATCTAATATAAATGTAGTCCAAAAACAGCCTATCCCACTTCTTTAAGTTTCCTATTAATATTATGCTCCCATCGTTGCTTAAGTCTTCCAAGTTTTCTCTTTCCCTCAAGTTTCCCCACCAGACCTCTGTACGTAACTGTTCCTCCACCACACATGCCACATGCCCAACCTACCTCATACACCTTCATTCAATTACCCGAATAACATTCGGTCAGGAGTGTCAAACATGAATCTCCTTATTACGCAGTCTCTTCCAGTACCCTGCTACCTCGTCCCCCTTCGACTCCAGTACCTTCATCATCATCATCATCATCTTATTCTGATAGTTAATGAAAACAACTGCTGGCGCAGGACTTCTTGTGGTTTCGGAAATTAATTTATTAACTACTATTGCATACCGATTTTTGTACTTTACAGAGTTTTTAAATTCTGAAAATGCGTTTCTCATTCGAAAAATGCATACTGGTTAACACATTCTTATTATTATTATTATTATTATTATTATTACGTTTATTTGTTGAATCTGAAGTACATATTACACCAGGTTCCCTGCAATACACGTTCCTTATATTGAACCCTATGATTTGCATCATTTACAGTTTGGTGGACGAGGACGAAAATGTAAGCAGCTACTGAATGTCCTGAAGGAAGCCCAGAGTGGCTCAGTCGGTATAGAGACTCGTTACGGGATGGGTGTTCCGGGTATCGAATCCGGGGGGGGGCGAGATTTTACGCGCCCGTCCAGACCGGCCCTTGGGCCCACCCAGCCCCCTACAGAATGGGTACAGTGTATTTACCCGGGGGTAAAGTGGCCGAGGTGTGAAGATGACCACCCACCTCATCTAGCGCCGAGGTTAAAGGAAGAGTAGAGATATACTTTTACTCCCCTTCTGGGCCTTCGTGTCCTGTTCTAGGGTGTGCTTTACCTTTACCTTATCCTTTTACTAATAAATATTCGCCAATCAGCAGTCTTACCGATATGCTGACTTCATCCTTCCTGTTGCTGACATACTGTGTCAGCGCGTCAGAAACCCATGCCACCAGCTCATTACATTTCGAATTTGAACCCACCAAGGCCAAGCTCCATGCATTACACGGACCTTTCATTGTTCATACGCCGCCTCGGGTTCACCGTTCGGTCGTTGAAACATGTAAAGGCACCAGAAACTAAAACCCTCCCAGTCCTGGGCAGTAGTTCGAACTTAAACCCTATCTTCATCGAAGGGCATAAGTCATGTTCGTGAAGACGCGCGTGTTTCTGAGAGCAAACTTGTGTAGCTGATTGGAACACAGCAGACGCATAATTAACAGTACACAGGCACGCAGCCTCTTAAAAGTTGTTCCTGACAGAAAACAAAACACAACAAAGAAGGAGCTTTTTTCTCCATTTAAGTGTAAGTCCAACCAATTTCGATACGATTCATTACGTTCTGAAAATCTTATTATCTCAGTATTTGACACACTGTCATTCATGACAGACCTAATACATGCAGCCACAAAGATAAAAGATATAGTGATCCCGTTAGAGGCCCTGTGTGGCCCAGAGGGTGGGTACAGAGGTATAGCTCTACTCTTCCATGACCGCGGAACTAGAAGTGAGTGAGTGATCAGCAGCACGCCCCGGCCACACTTTACCCCCGGGAAAGACCCGGTACCCAGTTTACAGGAGGCTAGGTGGGCCCCAGGGCCGGTCTGAACGGGCGGAAAATCTCGTCCCAACCGGGATTCGATCCTGGACCGTCCAGCCCGTAGCTCAATCGCTATACCGACTGAGCTACCCGACCCAAATATGCAGCCACACCCCCACCGTATTAACCACACACCAATGTATTTTCATTGACTATTTTAATAACTGTAACTTTAGTAAGCACAAATAAATGCGCTCCCTGATGATGGTGTAACTGTAACACCGAAACATGTCGGAGCTGTTTCAATATAAATTTTAATGTAAATTTTAATATTGTTACTTCACTTCAATTACTAACCAACAATCGCACTTACATAAATTCCACATAAAAACGTTTAAAAACACCTAAAATCAATCCGACATGTTTCGATCTTTTTTAGATCGAAACATGTCGGAGTGATTTTAGGTGTTTTTAAACGTTTGTATGTGGAATTTGTGTAAGTGCGACTGTTGGTTAATAATTGAAGTGATTCTACGAAATGCACGGTGCAACAGTAAGGTTCAATATTGTTTTTTAAACTTTTGGCGCCGGAATTATTTTTTTTAAATTTTAGCACACACTGTATATAAAATGTGAATAAAACAGGAATCAAATACGTTAGAATTATGAAACAAACCGCATTTTGAAGAGAAAAAAAAACGGAGAGTAGTCTATATACCGCGTTTAAAATATTCAGTACCTGTATTTGTTGAATAAATATATAAAACGCAACGTTTAGAGGTTAGCGGTGCGGTACGACCACTATATGGGTCGTTAGGCGTCAAAGGGTTAAGACAACACACTAGTGCATCAGTTAGTGAATAAATAAAACTTTGATAAAAAACGGAGCATTTAAACATATCGTTTTATGGTCATATCAGTACGAAACTACGCCAATAATCTCAGTCCCCAGTTTCAGTAAAATGAGTTCTAATGCAGGTGTTAGAAATTCTCATAAAAATGACAGAACTGATACCTTGAAGCGCAACAACCGATGATCAGAACGCTGGTTTTTGGAAGCCCCACAACAGCGGACATTAAATTTGAGCACAGTACTGTTAGCACTGTAAATGCGAATTACTGATCCATGTTTAGTCGCAATGACAGCAAAAGTGAAGTGTCCGGAGGTGTTAACTGACAAGACACGAAGTTCCATGACAGCTAACAAATGACTCACTACATCTGCCACCGACTGAAACTCTTCAAAAATCGGAGACCAAGCTCTGTCGGTTCTCTCCATCTACCGAAACGGCGCACATGGGAATGTCGAAAGAAAAACTTATATATATATATTAGAACTCCACTTATCCGGACGCTGGTTATCCGGATCGCCAATTATCCGGATCAGCTTGGCCATTTGAGTAAATTTGTCGAGAATTCTACAAAACTAATTTGCCTTGAAATTTCCGTCTATCGGATCAAGTACAGTACATTGTTACGGCTTCTGTAACTTCAAATCAGGCGTGGTCGAAAGGTTTAGACGCAGGTACATAATGTAAATAGTAACAGCCGATCTTCAAACTGGCAAAGTAGCTTATTTTCAAAGGAAAATCCAATTATCCGGATTTTCTTCACATCCGGATGGCTCACCGTCCCACGTAATCCGGATAAGTGGAGTTGTACTGTAGATATACCCTGGGGCCCACCCAGCCTCCTGTAGAATGGGTACCGGGTCATTCCCGGGGGTACAGCTGCCGGGGTCTGGCGTTGACCCCCTACCTCCCGTCCAGCGCCGAGGTTAAAGAAAGAATAGAGCTATACCTCTACTCCCCCTCTGTGCCTTCATGGCCTGTTCTGGGGTGAGCTTTACCTTTACCTTTTACAGAGTGGAGGTGCGACAAGTCGTGATCCAAGGACTTCGGTTCTGTACCTCGGTGTCATTCCACTGACGCTCCGTGTTTGTATTTCATTCGTCTGCCACCGACGGTCTACGATCCTGGCAGTTGAGAGCCCCGTCAAATTATCACTTCTCTCACCCACTAACACACTCGCCCAGTCACTTATTCGGTCGCGCTTCGAAAAACACTTTTACATACACACCGGGCTCGACTGGGTTTATACCTACAGTAAGGTAAAGGTAAATTGCACCGTTGTACAGGCACTGAGGCTCTGTACAGGCCGTACAGCCCATAGGGGGAGTAGAGGTAAAGCTCTACTCTTTCTTGACCACGGCACTAAAGTAACAACAACAGCTGGAAACACAAAAAACTTCGTACGAGCATAGGAGAGCGATTCTACTTGAACCAGTGTGTCCGTTTAGGCCGAGATAAATATGAAGAGATGTTATTTCAACCTGCAAACATTACATATATAAAGGTAAAATTCGCCCTATAAAAGGCCACGAAGACCCAGAGGTGGAGTAGAGGTATCGCTGCACTCTTTCTTTAACTTCAGCACCAGGTGGTGGTGGTGGTGGGTGGTCAATGCCACGTCTCAGCCGCTTTACCCCCCGGGAAAGAGCCGGTGCCCATTGTATAGAAGATTGGGTGGGTTCCAGGGCCAGTCTGGACAGGTGCGGAAAATATCGCACCCACCGGGATTCGATCCCAGAACGCCCATCCCGTAGCGAGTCGCTATATTGACTGAGCTATCCCGGCGCACTGCCACTTTGTACATCACAAATTTTGGATGGGCTGGGATGGAGCCCGGGTCTCTGCCGTAAGAAGCCGGCAGCCAACCGCATGATCCACGGAACGGCCTTGTGGGAACAGTGGTTGGTTATTGCGGAGCGCTGACATGTGCTTAATGTTAATACTGCTGACATGGTGGTTCCATTTTACATGATTATTTAACATGTCAAGCATCAAGCTATTCATTCACCAAATTAAATTTCTGATGCCAAAGTTATCGGGCCAGGGCGATTTATTGAGGCTCACTGACTGGAAGGCGTACAATTGCATGACTCCACTCACTGACAGCCTACATTCATCAACAATTTATTACTTTAACGACGCCATTAGTTTCTAAGACTATACAGCATTGAGGGTATGAGAATGAGATACCAGTATGGAGTATCTGGCCCCAGAAACACTCAGCGAGTAAAACTGAAGTACTCAGATGGAGTCAATCTGTCGAACATAAATCCCAGAATGACCTGTAATTTAACTCGTGCCCCACTGGTCAGAAATACGATGACCAGCAGTCTGAGTTATGGCAGGACATTTCGGCAAAACGTAATAAGGAAGAACTACAAGAAATATTGAAAAGGCAGTGCACAGATTCAATAGATTTAAAAAAAAAATCAATAATGTATAGCAGGATTACTTCCACCAAGTCCCCGTCAATTAGCACGAAACCTTCAGCGCGATTCTCACAAACCTTACGATCGTCCTACCTCAATCACGTGATCGGTGGAACGTAAGCGAAAATACTGGCACCTCCATTGTTCCGAGTGCACAAAAACACGATGATATACGCGCATACGGCTTGCTGCATTCTCCCGACTTGTGACAGCGTTACCTACTACTGAATCTGGAGACTTTGTCAAATTACTCCTGCTATTATAACAACACTGTAAGTTAATACTTGCATGTGGAAGGCGATGTTAGGTTACGTCATACCCTAATGTATCACAGCAAACAAATAAAATAAATCCCCTTTAAGCAGCTTGGACTGGCATCATCTCTTTTCTTAAATTTCTTCGCTTGGCCCGTCCGTTACATTTGCCCTTCCTTCCCATTCCCACGTTGGCTCCAGAACTCAGCAGCTTGTAGCACCATAACGCAGGGACACAGAATTCTTCGAAACCTGAGCGCAAAACTTTGCGCAAACAAACTCGAAGACGATCGATTTCGCCCGTCAAAAAATTTATATCCGCCGTAGGAAACCGATGTTCGAACTCATGTTAGCTCTTCGAAGACATTTTGAATATTCATTACTCTCCAAAATCACACAAATATTGGTGAAGCATGTAAACATTTCTGAATTCCTCCCCCAAAAATGGTTCACTGCAAACAGTTGTTTAATAACTTCGTAAGATTCATTCCCTTGCGCTTCATATAAAAAATAAACCAATAAACAGCTGTAAAACAGAACTCTTTTATTATCAAAAACCCAGTCAAGGCTACATGTTTCGGCTCAAATCAGGCCACCTTCAGACAGTTTACAATTACACATTAAGCAAAATGCAAAACAAAAAACAAAAAAACAAAAAAAAACTGTACGCGTAATATTATAGAAGTCTTGTTTCAAAGGTACCAACACATGAAACAATTTACACATCAAGTGAACACGCAATGCGCATTGTTACGGTACCAACTGTCCGGCTGCAACACGGTTACCAGCAATGATAGCGATACCGGTCCTGCACTCCCCAATTCTAGAAACACACATACACACACACACACACACACACACCGCAATCTACATCATGATACCCTGTAGAACTGCACTCATCCCAACTTTTATTAGCGTTCGATTGTGCAGTAAACATTTATCAAGAAGACTCACGTTTCCAGAAACTGTAGTAGTTGCGGAGAGGAGCAGTAGTGACTGTTTACTGGAACACCAATATGGGCCGGGTAGCTCAGTCGGTATAGCGACTGACTACGGGCTGGACGGTCTGGGATCGAATCCCGGTGGGGACGGGATTTTCCGCCCGTCCAGACCGGCCCTGGGGCCCACCCAGCCTCCTGTAAAATGGGTACCGGGTCTTTCCCAGGGGTAAAGTGCGGCCGGGGCGTGCTGCTGACCACTCACCCTCTTCTAGTGCCGCGATCATGGAAGAGTACGGCTATACCTCTACCCACCCTCTGGGCCACACCGGGCCTGTAACGGGAACACTTTACCTTTATATGTATATATTCGCTCATGTCGATCCTGGGGAAGGGGCAGGAATCCTCAGTAGTTGTCTTCTGTGGAGCCCGTCGTTTGGGCTTCCGGATTAAAGAACGGTGTAGGCAAAATTTCATTACGAAACTTTCGGCAGAATACTGAGACTGGTGTCGGGTGCCAGGCTGAACACAATGACTAAAACAGGCAGGCTGCACGTGAACAGACTGCATGGGGTGTGTAGTGGATACTTCCGGAACACGCAACATACACGTTATACCACAGAGGCACAAATTTTACAAAAATCTAGAAGCCACCTCTAAATTCTAAGCGCCACATCAAAATTCTAAACGCCAGAATGGTGACACGATGCACATTCGAAACTAAGGACTCCACAAATATTATGAGCCATCGTATAAATTTCAGTCCAGCGGGCAACCTCGCGCCCGTGATTTGACCACCCCTGCCCTGTACACCCCTCCCCCCAGAATTCTGACAGTTCCTAACCACAGACGGTAGACTGCGTTTTAAATGTGATGACACACGCGCAGAAACCAGATTTCGTCTTTCGACGAAAAGGACGAGTCCATTTAAATCAGCGGGGGCGTCAGTTCTGTCGACTACTGACAGCCGAGTTGTGCGCATCAGCGGTAGTAATGCTGGATACACCATGTTCCGAGGCGGTGTGAAGGGTACTGGCTACCCACTCCATTCGCCAGTTTCCCCTTCACTTCCCCTTCCGTGCGTCACCGTGAGCCATCACATTTCAACTGGACTCTACAAAGGATCACCCTGAGTAACTGCTACGATCACTACAGGGGCTAAAATGCTTTCTGATTTTATGGTCTCTGCCATCTTCACTTATTCCAAACACCGGAAACACCTGAATCCAGTCTACACCCAACTACGCATCCTATTCGCTACAATCCGTTATAATTCAATATACATTTACACCACTGCATCAACAAACAGATGAAAAATTTATCATGCTCTGTTAAAAGATGGTTTCCCTTTTATCGTAACTCCGATCACAGCAGCAGTCACGGGGTTTATCGGCGTATGCAGGTTTTCTATGCGATAAAGCGACTTGGGCCGCCCTGTACAAAGCGACACGCATCACGATGTGGTGGTGTCAACATTCCCGCTTGGTAGGGTAAATGGAAGGTCCAGCATTTGTCTTCAGGAAGTGGGATGTGGGGGTACGGACTGGATCGAGCTGGCTCAGTACAGGGACAGGTGGCGGGCACTTGTGAATGCGGTAATGAACCTTCGGGTTCCATAAAATGTGGGGAATTTCTTGATAAGCTGAAAACCTGTTAGCTTCTCAAAAAGGACTCTGCTCCACAGAATAAGTAAGTAATAATATTATCCCATCTTTAACTGGTAGAGAGCAGCTCATAAGCAACGTAACAGGCCGCTTTCACCTTCACCAACTTACCACCTGCGCTGCAAATAGCGCGAGTCATTTTAAGTAGGTCAATGACGTTACGTCTGGTCAGCAATAGCCACAACTAATTTGGCCACACACACACACACACACAGACGTTCAAATCCTGTCATTCCACCTAACTGTGACATCACCGATATATTTCATGTAACTACATGCTTTCTTGGGGACCGCGGTAGCACAGTGGTTCAGGTGCTGTGCTACAAATCGGAAGGTCGCTGGTTCGATCACAGCTGGTGTCAGTGGATTTTTCATTGATATAAAATCCTTCCGATCGCACTATTGCCCTAGGGTCGACTCAGCCTCTAACAGAAATTAGTACCAGGAGTATTTCCTGGGGGTAAATGCAGCCGGTGCGTAAGGCCGACAACCTACCACCATCCTGCGCCGTTGTCACGAAATCTGGGAACCTTAACTTCCTGGAACCCTCTGGGCCTGTCCAGGCCTGCAATGGGACTGCTTTACCCTTTGCATGCTTTCTTAATATTGAACACGATCTGCCATCCTCGCTACATTGTTTCAGATCCTAAGCAAAATCTGTTCGAGAAAAGATCCAAATCCTATGTATTTGGCAAGTGTGTCAAGTTCAATATTCCACAGAGTAGATCATGGCCAGCAGGTGTGCGTAGGATCAGAGATCGCAGGGCCATGGAAATGCACCACTGTCTTAATGCTAATTTCCATTCTAATTTCACCGAAATGAGAAGCAAATATTAAAGCATCCACATTAGTTACACAAACTTCGGTGCGGATAAAATACGACAGTTCAACACGGCAAAAGAAGAAAAACAAACACGGCCAGTGGGCAACTCCCTGTGCCAGTTCAACCCACGTTCAAACCTCACAACAAATAGATTCTCAGTTCCCTGTCTTTCAAGTGGCTCCTTTTCAGAAAGCTTTCCTCACAAAAATCAAAGCAACATTTTCTGTCGAACCAAGCCGACACCACAACACCACCCGACAATCTGACCATCCTTCCACCACCACCGCATCCATCATACATTTCGCCATTATCCTGCGTATCGCCAAACACTTCAATTCACCACGTACTGCAGCCCACTTGGGACCAAGCAATGTCCTGCACAATACTTTCAGGCACTTTAAGGTCCTCGTTCAAAGCACGATAAAAAAAAGGTGAAGCTCTCCCTGTCCACACCATTAAGGCGTGTAGGTACAGCTCCATTCATTCTTACCGTCGGCACTAGATGACAGTCAGCGGTCAACATCTCGCCCCGGGCCACTTTACCCTGGGGGAAAAATATGTCCATTAAATAAGGGGCTGGGTGGGCCCCAGAGGCGGGATGGACGTTTCGGAGAGGAGAAATGCCGGGACTCTAACCCCGGACCGTTCTGCCTGTCAGGTAGTCGCTACACCGACTGCGCTACTCCGGACCGGCCTCTTTCAAAGTACAAAATTACACTTCAAAACCAAACAATGTAACGGGTAATTTCATCGTTTTTAGTACCTTCATACTGTGTTCTGCGACAAGGTCTGGTGAAAAGGCGTTACATTTACACCGGTGACACCCAGTGGTTACGTATGGTCTGCCTACATGATGTGCAGAATGCCCTGTCCTGGCAGTGTAAAGTCTCCAGAATGCCCTCGTGTGTGGCTATAGGGTCCGCAGAATGCCCTGGCCTTGGTGCTGCACAGGTTGCAGAATGCCCTAACTGACACTTGATGATACAATACAACCATCTTCTCCCTATCCCTTTACAAACGCCTACCTGTTCATCAGGATATTAAGAAATCTCTTACCGTCTCCTCACTCATACCTGCCCTTATTTACCGCACCAACGTTCTTTAACCGCCACTTCGGCACGTTCCACATTAAGTTAGCACAGCGACCCCTCAACGTCACTCTCCAATCGGATCTGCATGGTATGTCTATATACGTGTTCTCATTCAGTGAGAGAGATACTCATTGCAAATTTATTAAACCATTTAAATAGCGTACAGGAAAATATGGTCAAATATTTTATCATAAACTTTCCAACGGGGAAAAAATCGTAACATCCCTCTCCTTTTTCAGACAGCAAATAAACATGATCGGTAAGTTACACAGTAACACTTTACTACCCACCGCAAAACATGTCTCATGAACCTTGCTGCTAAAAGTGTTTGCGGCTTTGACATAACAAGATACACAAACAGGCAGGTGTAACGGACTTCAATAGCCGCTTCATACCAACAATAAACTCCGTGGGGCCGATGACACAGCTGTGTACCTCACTGCGCTCATGTACTCTTCAAATACACAATCAGCACAAAGAAATGTGCACACGACTGTGATTACCCAAACATCACGAGCAGAGGAATCGACTCCGTCAAATACGTGCCACTGACAGCAACTCAATGTCGTATTCATCTTTTTTTACATTCCTTGTCACACTATTTTGTTGATCAGTTCATGGACAAGGTCCGAATAACGCGCTGTACACTACACATAATCATCATCATCACTACATAAACTCTTGTTTACATGCAACTCGTTCCGGCACTGTGTTAGGCGAGAGAGTAGAAGCGGTTAAAAATAGTCCCCGTCGTCGATGAGGCAGGCATCCCATGAACGCACAACCAAATGTACTCCTCCACAAAGCAGTCCCTGGGCTGTTTCTGGTTCCACTGCACCACCGTGGCCTTCACGTTCTCGTCCGGTCCGATTCTATGGCTGGCCATTCAGCGATTTCTTGAGCTGGCCCAACGTAACAGCCGCACGCCGGCCTCACAGTAGGGACACGTTCGTTCCAGCGTACGACGCACACCTGGTCAAGACACCACCACTAAGTTTCCTCTGCACAGCGGCACAGAGGTTTCGGACGGTTAACAAACACCGTGGGGGGGGGGGCGCTGACGTTAATGTCAGGGTATCTGACCTCTAAGGCGCTAAACATTTACATCTCAGAGGTCAAGGCCGCAGAAATTCAACCCAAAAGTTCTGGTGTGGCGATGGAAATCGGCGTCCGCGTAAGTGACCATGGAGACTGTTATGTCCTTTACCCCTTCACCCTTAACAGTTCCTGCACAAGTTGCATTTGAGCAGCTTATGTGATTCAAAAGTAGATCAGAAATGCGTGGAAAGTTTTCAAATGTGGTGCTGGAAAAGGATGGGGAAGATCAATTGGACCGATAGTGTGAGAAATGAAGAAGTATTACATACAGTCATGGAAGCAGAGATATCCTACATCCAACAAAACGAAGGCTAACTGGACAGGTCACATCTTGCATAGGGGCGGTCTTCTAAAACACGCTACCGAGGGAAAAATAGAATGTATAAGTGACGGGGAGAGGAGAAAGAAGATTTATGTAGCTACTGGATGACCTTGAGGAAACGAGGGTATACTAGAAATCGAAAGAAGCACCACAACGCACTCGGTCTGGAAGAGGCTATGGCCCTGTCGTACGACGGACTACTGAATGGACATAACTCAAGAATCTTAGTAACTAACCAACTTAATGCACAAATTCTTGTTTTATAATAAGTTTATTATATGCCTCTACATGTTTCGAGCACTATGTGCTCATCATCAGGAGGTCAAAATTGTATTATACGGCATCTGGTATCATCACACCTGTAGGTGGCCGTCCGGTGCAGAGGTTGAGAGAGTGTGATGATACCAGATGCCGTATAATACAACTTTGACCTCCTGCTGATGAGCACATGGTGCTCGAAACATGTAGAGGCATATAATAAACTTATTATAAAACAAGAATGTGTGCATTAAGTTGGTTAATTACTAAGATTATACTGAGATGCACGGTCAGCAAAACAAAACAAAAAAAACCTCAAGAAGTTTCTGTGAACGTGTTAAAGAGCATCTGTTGGAAGTGGGAAATCACTCAAAAGTCCATGAACACAAACACACAAGGGGGGACACGTGAGTCCAAGATCTCGACTACATCCTCTGTGTTATAAGGACTCTCAGTTCGTACCGCGCTGGAAACACAAACGCTCTGTAGTCACCATGTAGAATGTCTGAATGTTAAACCTGGTGGTACGTAAACTTCCTGGTAGGATTCAAAAGGTTAAAATACTCCGACGTTTCGCAAAAGCAGTGCCATAATACTGAAGGGCGTCCCCAACAACCCCTGAAGATCAAGGCGCTACGTTCCTTCGAAATGTCTGGATACGTTAAATTACTCGCTACAGTGTGTAACATCTCAGAAGACAAGAAATGTCAGCATAACGTTGTGGGGACCTCAGATGGGGGAAACCTGTGCAGTTGCTGGCGCGCCAAGACTTGTGCGGCCAAGAATGCCAACAGAGAACAGAGTAATGGATGTTTGACAGCATTACATCGAGCCAGACAGAAACGTCTCATATTCACCTGCAGAGAGAACGCCTGAAGTACGCCTGCACCACGACACACAGGTTAACGTCAGTGCTTGACCTGACAATACGTGACAAAAAGTGCGAGTGTCTGCAATACTGTGTATACTCCCTCACCGCTGAATCGCGTTTTTTAACGATGACGCTTGGTTTCATTTATCCAAACACGTCAACCGCCAGAAGAGTCGCCTGTGTTTGATCCGCGTGCCAGTCTGACGACACCACCGCATCATCACAAAGCACGCGTGTTGTGCGCGACGACAGAACGAATACAGCTGTATGCAATATGTATTCTTTGACACCATCAGCGCGGTACTGCATCGCGCGCTCCAAATGTACTTCCTCACTTGTCATGTACGGTGTCACGGCCATTGTTTGTACAATCTCGTACATCTCCCTGCCAACATTTTCTTTTTATTCTTATTTTCGCGATCAGCCTCATAATGGTCATACATTAGCCGAAAAATGTTGCTGGTTTTACGGGATAAAAAAAAGTTGTGTTTTGGCTGTGTCAGGGGCGCACCCAGGAATTTTGTTCGGGGGGGGGGGGGTCAACATTCTACAAATTCAGTTCAGGACGTAGGACAGGTATCTGGGGGCTGTAGCCCCCTAGTCAGGGGTTCTGGAGGTAGTTGCAATTTCGTACAAGAAATTTCATTTCATATAGTAAAATCTTCTTAATTTTTGGTACTTTAAGATTATTTATGATGACAACCAGTTTGTCACTGCTAATGTAAATCAATTGCGAACATAGGTAGTTTTAGAATTTTACTGCCTTTTTTCCAAACATCTTGGGGTGTTGGCGTCCTAAATTCAGCAATTTTTAGCAGTTTACACAATCAGGTTGAGTTTGGCACGATTTTGGAGGGCCTTCGGAATTTCGGGGGGGGGGGGGGGGGGTAAACCCCCCCCCCCGGGGTCCCCCCTTTTTTTTACGGTTATCCGAGGGGGAAGTTAGATAAGA
>Ga0123355_10004684_pt1 | contig 19925 bp, 12 predicted proteins | sample TergutEmb28metaG_3_FD_89872 | JGI IMG/M metagenome (GOLD analysis project Ga0123355, IMG submission 89872) | Embiratermes neotenicus P1 segment gut microbial communities from Petit-Saut dam, French Guiana - Emb289 P1 | ecosystem: Host-associated > Arthropoda: Insects > Digestive system > Gut ...
ATAATTCCCTTCTGTTTGTGTTGGCCAAAAATTCCCCGCTTCTTTCGAAAAACCGCGCGCGTTGTCCCTATCAACATCCAAGCGGGCCAAAACTCCCCCCCCCCCCCTCCAACCCGATTTCTTTAGGAAACATTCTTTCTTCACGTCTAAGCCTAAGTCTTCCAAGTGGTCCCTTTGCTTCAAGATCCCCACCAAAAACTTCTCCACCTCTCCCCCATTCGTGCTATATGCCCCGCCCATTTCATTAAATAATTAATACTGTGGATCACTTTGAGGCTTGACTGTTTGAACCAAAGAACATATGAATTATTTCATATATATGATACATTTATAGTTACGTGATGGAAAACAACGCAAAATTGTCAGTCACAGAATACCAGGCCGGTTGATAATTCAGCGTAAAGGACTTTATCGTAGGCAAAAGTACGTATATGTGGAGGCCGTCTGACGTTTAACGCCGTCTGTCAGACTACGGTTAACGAAGTTCACTGTGGATACATGATATGCACATTTGTAATCAGTTATAAACTGTCTCGTATTATAAACATAAACTATGTTTGTTTCAACTTACCGCTTGTCGACTCTTGTACGTAACATGGGGCATGCATCCAGAACACGAATCAGGGCACAATGAACACTGAAATGACAAGCGGAATATGGGTTAAGCAAATACAGTTTCCTAATCTTTCTTAATTCATTGTACTTTATATTTTCAATTTAGGCGCATTTATAATTAGGCCTGATGGCAATACGTGCAATCAGGTATGATGCAGCTGGAGTTATAATTAAGCACATGTTCACAAATGTTTTGTATACAGATGTCTACAGGAGACTGAGAGTCATCCGGATACTTACACACATAAATATACATACACAATACAGACACATACACATACATCGTACATACGTACGTACATACACATACATACATACATACACACACACACACACATACTTACACATATATACATACATACACACAGACATACACATACATACATACATACATACACATATACATATACACATACATACATACATACATACACACACATACAATACATAATACATACACACATAATACATACATATATATACACACACACACACACACACACAAAGCAATAGCACTTGAAAAACGCAACTGGACAATAGTATTTACTTGGATAAAGGCTCTCGCAGGGAACTATGGGAACGAGCTTGCTGACAAGCTAGCGAAGGAAACCGCCAGAAAAGATTATATATCCTTTACCAGAATTCCAAAAAGTGAAATAACTCAACACGTGAGAGTCCAGAGTATAGCCAAGTGTCAAACTCAGTGGAATCGAACTACAAAAGCGTTAACAACAAAAGAGTTTTTCCCAATTATCAAGGATAGATTGAATACCAAAATTAAATTAACACCAAATTTCAAGGCACTCATAACAACGCACGGTAAAACCAAGGCATACTTGCACCGATTCAAAATAACAGTCTCCAGAATGCCCTTGCGACGGCGGGAACCAAACTGTAGACCACCTAATATATGACTGCACCATACTACGGAGGGGGAGAGAGAAACTCATAAGCAAAGTTTCAAAACAAGATAGTTGGCCGGTGACCAAAAGTGATCTGGTGAATAAATTCATTAAACATTCCCTTGAGTTCACGAACACAATAGATTTTAAGAAACTCATTAACTTGTTGAAATAATTGCAAAAGTATACTCAAACACTAACATAGAGTGTTCAAATGTATATATGAAGCAGTGACAACGCACAACAACAGATTGTACAGCACATACGAACAGCCAAAACTAGATACGCAATATTAATGTCATATGTATATATTAGAACTATTTGTAAACTGTTACGCTAAGCATGTAGTGTTATCTAATGTAATGGAGCATGCTGTTAATAAATCATATAATAATACATATATACATACACATATGCATACATACATACACACATATACATACATCTACATACATACACACATACACATACATACATACACACATACACACATACATACACACACACATACATACATACATACATACATACATACATACATACATACGTACATACGTACGTACGTACATACATACACACATACATAATGCATACATCGTATATACACACATACATAATACATACACACACATACATACACTCAGATACATAGTTACATACACATACATACATACATACATACATACATCGTACACACACACACACACATACATACATACATACATACATACATACATACATACATACACACATTCTAAGTACAAGCGTTGAATGTTAGGCGGCACTGCGTAAAACTGCTACTGCAATGTACCTCGCTGTGCCTCATATCCAGTACAAGCCCAAGTGATAATCCCCGACACGAAATGCGATACCTGACTGCAAGTCGAGTTCTGTTAGTTATTCTCAACCTGAACGGTCTAACTAAATAAATGACGTGAGCAATATTTAAACGTTCAGAGAACACTACACGTTCACTGCTTTTTAATGCTGTGTACGGAAATAATTAGTGTATTCTGAATTTCAGAATACACTAAACAATATATTTTTCTCTCCGAAGTAAAAGCTCGTACTGTTTTAATATTAAAGCATAGACATACTTGTCAGCCACTGAGCTGAAAATGGTTAATGACAGTCGCAGTAAACACACAACACAGCTTACAGTGAACACATACAATAATTAAGTCCCTGCTTAGTAACTTAAAATGAAGTTTAATGCGCAACTTGCAAGTGACTGTAGAAGCGAGATTATCTTACAATAAATCCCTTTCTGTCTTTCTGATCTAATACATTCAATCACTTTTAACTTCGATCTAATAGATTCAGCAGTCCCTTTTTGGCGCTCTTCACGGCCATCCATTTTTTGTCAAATTCCAGTACGACCGACTGCTTTAAGTATCAGTTGTTAATGTTGATGATAATTTTTTTGGCTAATTTTCTTTCTCTTTCTTTTAAAATGCCGAAATCTGCCGTTTTTTATTCAACCCGCCCAGTTGACACAACCTAATTTAAGACAAGTCAGGAAGCGGAATAAGGTTCTTCAGTGAGATCTTTCTAAGCAGGAACACATTTTATTTCAACTAAGTTAAAAAAAAAAATTACAGTAAATGTTAGGAGTGGGTACCGCCTGTGTGTATTCCCAGCCTCCTGCCAGCTGGGGAACGAACTGTGTCTCGCCATGGTCCAATCTTTTCATTTATTCCGTCTGGTGTGATGTCCCCCCCCCGGCCACAGCGAACCTAATCGCTGTCTTGATGGACCTGCTATGTAGTCTGGGTCCACTGAGGTATATATTCATTAGAGCTAATGGCTTACATCTGTAAAAACCGCCCTTTCCACGAGGGTGGATGTGACCACAGTGGGACACGACCGACGTTTGCGGTATTCAACCAGTTTCAACCCTCTTGTGGTGTTACAGAAATACAAACAGTTCGTCAGCTGTAGACCAATACGTGTGTTACATTTCTGCGAAAAGGAACCCATGATAATGAATGCCGTTACTTCTCTCTACATTTTATAATAATGCGGTTTCGAATTTCGTGTTCTTATTACATTTTTCTAAATCCATTCCACGGTCCTACGTCAAGACCGATAGTTTCTTCGTAAATACGTGGGAAACAATCGTCCATAGAAAACAGAAAATCATCATACAGTGAATAAAATCCCCATGTCTAGTGCAACCCAAAATGTCATTACCGTGTTCATAGTAACCAAAACTGCTGGTTCCTATCCTGGGCCAGATGGACTTATCTTACGCCACCACACACTGTACCTATTTTAACGTAATTTCCTCCACCTAGGTTTCCAAAAGGGCCCCTTTACTTACGTTTTTCAGACCAAAATTTTCTACAACATGAAACCCAAGCAACCAACCATTCAACCAGCCAGCTATGTACTAGTATAGTGGAATCCAAACATGCCGCATGCATCCTGCACTGGATTTGACCTTTTGTTTAAATTCTTACGGCTTAGTATTTTGTAGCACTATCGCTAACGAATTAACTGACAACAATCCAACATATTACCAGAAAAGATTCACTCTACATTCCTTCCATAGGATCCGGTCCTGGACTACGTCATAACTTCTCAACAAATGACACATTTTGTATCCTCGCTCCTCTTCCTTTCCGTTGGTCAAGTGGCTGCCGTCCCTAAGGACCACCCTCAGAAATTTGTAGGAATATTCCGTTTTCTTTTTTGGTGTAACTATCTTGACAACAAGATGAAATTTATAAAACTTGTATTTCCTGAATGCATTAAATATTTCCTTCCTCTTTTCACCCCTTTACCAATGTTGTATTTGTTTTAATTCAGAACCCGAATCACGCAAGAGTCTGCAGTTCTTCGGTGCCATTGCTAGAATCTATCCTCTAGACGCAAGGTATAATGTGTAAAAGCAAATGATATGCCTTTGGGACTGTACTGAGTAATTAAACCGCCTTATTTTCAGTAACATGGTGACGTAAAGAGTAGATTACTTACACAGACTTACGAATGAACATATATGCTACTGTTTTAAATTTTCTTCTGAGCCCATATGTTTAAACTAACCAGCCTGTAGAAGCTCATGAAGATGCTCTGTATGAAAAAATGTATGGAAATCGTTAAACATTTCGCTAATTAGAAACTGTTTCTTGCCAGTTGTAGTCATTCTCATAATAGCAGGAGTTTTCACTTTTACTTTAAAATTAAATTAAGCTATTTCTAAGTGAAATAAACATGCTTAAAATTATTTTTTGATAATGAAATCAGTTGAAATTATTAATTATGTAAACCTGGAAGATTCCAGCATTAATTACGTAGTGAGCCCGAAATAAATTGTCTTACATAACAGAATTAGCTGTGCACCCCAAAGAAATTAAATTTGATTTAATTTGAAGTTATGTTAAGAAATTTTTACTACTGACTGTAATTCCAACGATCCATGCTGAAGGCGTGTCAACGTGGACAGTGCGATCGGTATGCTTCCCAGAAACGGAGATCGTGTTTTGACGTCCGGCTTGCATAAAATCTAAATGAATTTTGGGTGAGTCGAATTCCTTGTTAATGCAAAACACGTCGAATTACTTCTTTTATTCTCTACATCTATTAGTACGTGTAACTTATATTCAGTTAGGTTCGTTGGTGTCCTGCAGGTGGCATTCTCTTCCTTACTTAAATTTTCTTCAATTTAAACGGAGTTTTGGGGCATTACGTAGAGCAATAAGCACATTCATGTTGCATGTTCTACTGTCAGAAGAGTCCGTAAGGAGTTCTGCTGGATGCATTCTCTCACGGGGCACTGTGTTACGCTGCTACCTACATCCAGGACAGTACATATATATGAAGTTCACCTGCTGTATCTGTTACATTTGTAATAATTAAGAAGGTAATTCTAGAATATTTCCACAATCGTTTTATATAGTTGATGTAACCGGTTTAAAGCGATAAAGAACCTGACAACAACTGTATTATAAACTTAAACGACAAGGGACACGAAGTCTTTAAAAGTCTATATAGCTAAGATGGATTGTGCACAGAAAATCAAATTTTAATTCGCCGCAAGTTCCATCAGGAAGACTAATCACGAGGGAGGCGATGGCTCTCAGCAGGAAGTTGACTGACAATTAGCGAACAGCAGTGAAGAGAGCTTTCCACTCCTCATTACTTGCCTCGCTCAATTAAAACTCGTGCAAGTTCAAAGTTTTTAGAAACGCACAGAAAAAGACGGAAGACAGGAAGTAGTTCATTTTATAATAATAAAGTCCGTTTTAATTAATTTGAAAAGTATAAACAAAAGAGAAGTATAGGAACAATGGTGGATCCCACTGCACTTCCTGTGGATTGTTTCAGCAGGCTGGCTATGTTCTATGCCGTTGTACGTACATGTTCAATCTGACCCTGAATTAATACGTAGGTTGGGAGGTGTAACAGGCTTTGTTTTTAACTCACAGGTCTGGCATACAGTTATACCACTACAAGTTGTCGCCTCAATTTTGACTTGTTTGCACAGTGACAAAAATTGCAATAGCTCATTCATTCATCCATTCATTCATTCATTCATTCATTCATTCATTCATTCTGTTGTCTATCTCACGTGAGGCCCATAGCCACTTCTAAAGCGAGTTTTCCACTGAGTGATTTATAGTGCTTTCTCTTTCAATTTCGAGTGTCCTCTCTTTTTCTTACGGTCTTCCAGTGGCTTCTTACGTCTTCTTCCTCGGCGTTCCCTCACTTTTATCCTTCCCTCAATGTGTTTTAGAAGGCAGTTCCTACGCGGTATGTGACCAATCAACTTAGCCTTCCTTCTTTTTATTGTTTGTATGATATTCCTGTCCTCCTTGGTTCTTTGTAATGCTTCTTCATTTCTTACAGGATCGGTCCAACTATTCTACTTTCCGAAGTGTCCAAGTTTCAGCACCATGCAAAGCTATCCTCCAAATGTGGTACAAGTTAGTTCAGTGCTGACTGCGCACTGGACATATATATTCAATTCCCTGCGGCAGCAGAAACTCCGATGTACTTCTGAAAAATTACTCCGTAATGACAGTAATGTTACTGCCATGCTCCTATAAAAAGCCCCCGAGACTTCTATAATAAGTTTACAGTGTGCTGGTGTCCTTACATAAATGTCTTTCGGCCTTCCTAGGGGCCACTTTCTTTAAAGAGAGAATGATCGTGACCAAATTCGTGTCATGAAATCTATTTCAGGTAACACTGGTACAACAACTTTAACTCATAGCCTGATTAACCAAAAGGTAGTTGGGCTTTAAGAACGAATTAAAGAAAAGCAGCTTCTTTTATAATGTACATAAGTACGCCCTTGTATATTGCACGGCTGTGCCTGTACATAGAACGTGTGCACTGCAAACTGGAAAGGGAAATGCAATCATTTAAATATGACTCGTTTTAAACGTTTCAACGGTCTGCAGCGAGACATTTTTTCCGACTGCACACCATGACCAGCAAAGAATCAGGAAGGGCATCACTGGCATGACCTGTGACGGCTTGTTCATACGACGAAGATGTGATTATTGGGTACAGTTTCTGAAGAGAGTTATTGACGACAGTTTTGAGTAATGAAAGCGAGAAACCAGTATAACTGTGTCTGATCTCATACCGGTCAAAAGTCACAAAATCCGTAATGTCTATTTCTCTCTCGGCAAATTGGCATCACAAGCATGGGTTGTAAAATATGTCTGTGGCACAGACCTAAGCGTGTTGAAAGAATTCACAGACAGTAGTCACGATGTGGGACTGAACATCTTTCCTTCTGAATTTGAACAACTTTAAACCATTATAGCTGCCAAGAATCGACACTTTTCAGCCGTATTGCCTAACTATCGATTACTCGTTGAACTGCCATGTTGCATTTTATATATTTATTCAACAAATATAGGTACTGAATATTTTAAACACGGTATATACTCTCCGTTTTTTCCTCTTCAAAATACAGTTTGTTTCATAATTCTAACGGATTTGGTTCCTGTTTTATTCACATTTTATATACAGGATGTGCTAAAATTTAAAAAAAAATAATTCCAGCGTCAAAAGGTTGAGTATCAGTCGGTTAATGCTGATTGTGGGCTAGTGGCTTTTTATTTTGAGGAACATAGGAAACATAACACACGGTGTGGGCGTAATGCAGAAATGTTTAGTCTTGAAAAATATTTTCCGCCCGGACGCGGCGGAAAAGTTTTCCATGCTTAAGATGTATTGTTCGTAACCAGTCTCCGTTTGTTTCAGATGCGTGTGGACTTTCCGACGTAGCACACATCGAGAGTCTTCAGGAGAAGTCGCAGTGCGCGCTCGAAGAATACTGCAGGACGCAGTACCCCAACCAGCCTACGCGGTTCGGCAAACTCCTGCTCCGGTTACCCTCTCTCAGGACTGTCAGTTCGCAAGTGATTGAGCAGTTGTTCTTTGTGCGCCTTGTGGGCAAGACACCTATCGAAACGCTCATAAGAGACATGTTGCTCAGTGGCAGCAGCTTCAGTTGGCCGTATATGAGCTCGATGTGACACAGCGTCTGGAGGCAGTTGGCTTCCGCGTGAATCCTCGTCGTCGCCGTCGCAGTCATCAACATCATCGCCATCTTCATCCTCGTCGTCGTCTCCAATGCACTGTTATTCGCACGATTATTGTCACTAATAACTCGAGTTCCTACCATCGTCTGGACACCAGGTGTACCGTGGATTTAGCAATGTGACTAGAGCAGTGATTCTCAACTAATAACGCAGTGGGGCTTCACCCATCTCTTCCAAGTGTACATAATTTAATGCAGGTGGCACAGAGGCAAGTTAACGGGTATTATCCACCCAGGGATTTTGTTACTGAACGCTCTCTTGTAGGAAGAAAACGCTCTACTCTGTAACAGATAAGGCTTTTGAAGGTCGAAACCGTTCAGAAGTATGGGTAACATCAAATGGGGCACAAGGTGTTCTAAAAGAGTCAATAATCAGTAGAACAAAATGTTACGTTCATGGCCTATAACAGCCGTACTATTTAGGCAGTTGAATAAGCGTGGAAAATTTGAGGTCATGTAGGCCAAGACCTTGATTTCCGAATTATGGACGGTGTCACAACAACTGTGGCGTCTGTACTAATGGGCTTAAACGTAGGTGAAATGAAGGCAGTCTTCCCCAGTGACAATTTATGCAGTGAAACAGGTATAAATGACTTCAAATTTAAATCAGTGCGACGTACCATCCTAATAACTTAGAGAAAGTATTACAGTACGAAGTTAACATGATCTCCAGGATTCGCTTCCCAAATTTTTGTTTATATACATATATATGGGTACTGCGGTCATCTAGACCAGTGCTTGTCGAATGGTGGTACGCGTAAGATTTGGGAATTATGTCTTTAAATTGAAATTTGGAAACGTTAATTGTAGCCTAATATTAATATTGTTTTGAACGTATTGAAATGCAGAGAAAAACATATAAATACAGACTTTCCTCTGTCATCTAATCGCGGTAAATTACAACAGTAGCAAACGCGAAATTTGAGGTTTCCACAGCGTTTTTGTTCCGCTGGATGGCAGGTCTGAAGACGTAAAACCTGTCAACCAGCGGAACATCCTGGAAGACCAGTATCCTGAAAGTAGGCATTAATATTTGCAGTACCTAATGGTATGCGTACATGTTTTATGTTGCGACAGAAGTACGTGAGCATGTTTGGTGTTGAGAAAGTACTATGCGAGAAAAAAAGAAGTTCGAAAAGCACTGACCCAGACGACTGACATTGACTGTGTCGGCCTTTATAAAGCCTGTACTCACTGTGTCGGCCTTTATAAAGCCTATACTCACGATGCTGTCATCTAAACCCATATCACCTGGCATTTATTTGCAATCTGATTTCATAAAGGAGAAATTAGGCTTGTATATTTAGTCTGTGTTCGTTCCGGAACTTACTTTCGCGGCAGGAAAGCATTCAAACTAAAACGTCTTACATGTCTGACATGGATTCCAATTGTAACAAGACAGGCAACGTACTGTAACGTTACACTGAGGTGCGTTCGCGCAACCTTTGGTGCAGTGGAAAAACAAGTACTTCATATTCTGAGTGTGTGTTCGTAGCTTAGGTACCCATCATGCAACGCGCATGCATCATATTGTCATCTGTGGCCTGCCCGCCTGTACATTTTTCCACATTTCATAAACGACATGATTTTCCGGGGGGGGGTTATCGGACATAAAATGTGTGTTTTGATTTTCCCTACAATCTTTGTCTAAAAAATTTCTTATTCTAAGAAGAATTAAGCGAGTTATCAAAACAGTATATCGGTCTTCACATTTGGTACCCATTATTCTTGTCAGATTTCAATTGAACTTGTGTTTTCTAGACAGATTTTCGAAAATAAAATACATCATATCTCATTGAAATCTGTCCAATTGAGACCGAGTTTTTCAATGCGGACGGACAGACAGACAGACATGACGAAGCTAATAGTTGCTTTTCGCATTTTTGCAAACCCGCCTAAACTAAGATCCAAGACGACCCCTGAAAATTGAACAACATAATGCCTATTCGTATTTGTTGCTATCGAAATAAGAATGTCTACTTTAAATACTTGCACACTAACGTTTACTGTAATAACTGTCACGGGTCCCAGTTCTAGGCTACATACGTTCTACAGTAAACAAAATGAAACTTTTTTTGTTACGTCTAAAAACACAAATTTTGATCTTTTGCTGATCGTGCATCTCAGTATATTTATCTAACTTGATGCACAACATTCTTATTTTACAATAAGTTTACTTCATGCCTCTACATGTTTCGAGCACAATGTGATCATCATCAGAGGTCAAAATTGTATTATATAGCCTCTGGTATCGTCACACTCTGTAGGTGGCCGTCCTGTACACCGGACGGCCACCTACAGGTGTGATGATAACAGAGGCTGCATAATACAATTTTGACCCCTGATGATGAGCATATTGTGCTCGCAACATGTAGAGGCATGAAATAAACTTATTGTAAAACAAAAATGTTGTGCATCAAGTTGGTTAATTACTAAGATAAATGTAAAAATACATTTCACCCTCAGCCACAGTAAAAACGTAAATGAGAATCTTTGATCTAGAAGTAGCAGCTTCTTGTCTCCTCGATGGTCATATTTCAGTTTTAATGTACCCAGTAACTAGATCCCACGCTACCATGCAACAATCGTTAAACATTTAAGACTGCTCCTTCAGTATCTTTCATGTACGTACATTCTAACTTTCCGCGATAGGTCCATTGACCCTCACGTTAAGATGGTGCCTTCCTGGCATGTGCCTCATTATGTATGGACAGACGTGAATATATATATATATATATATTCTCTGTACAACCGTAATATTGACACGAAGCCTGACTACTGGTGAGGAAAATCACCTTCGAAGAAAAAGAAAGTTCCTACAGATAGCAAGATACTTTCGTCGTCTGAAAAGACGTCTTAACCTTTTAAACGCCGAATTAAATCCCACCTGCCATCTGTTGGCATTATTAGGAGCTCATCATATTCTCCACATTAGCAGGATAAGGGTTAATGCGGTATATGTCACCTCTTGACTAATACGCGTATTTATTTGACGTCACAAAAAGGCGGAAGCGATAAGTAACATACAGGGTTAGTATTGTGACGCCCAGCATGCAGACCTGTACTGTACTTGATGTTTTGTTGTCATTTACAATAAATTAAATTTCCCCGGAACCATTCTTTTGTGGCATAGTTACAGGCATGAGTGGACTCATGTTGAGGGGCCACTGTGATGTTGAATTTCTCTATCCATGCGGCTCTGGAAGCCTTCTAAAGCGCCTTATACACTCTCAGTTAAACTGAACGATTTTACTGTATGACGTCATACCCGACGGAAAAACTGCGCAGTTTTGACAAGCACTAGCGCAGGCCTCAGAACTGTACTTTCCAGTCGTCTTTCACACAGAACTGCGCAGTTCACTCAGTGAATCCCACAGTTTCCTCGTTTTACCTGCCGACACCACGATTGCATCACCTCAAGGCACATCCGTTTCTAGCATTCATTGAGCAGATGAGCATCGCATGATATACTCCTTTTTAAATACCACTTCTTACTCCAAATTTTACGCTTTCTTTTCTTCTTTTCGGATAACACTATTGCCGATGTGGCTAGCAAACAGCAAACGACAGCCTTGTTTATATCCACCATAGTCACACGCACAAGAAGACACACATAACTGACAAAAAAATCTGACAAACCTGATGGGAAGCCTGTGCTATGTCAGAGAATATTCAGTTCAGTTTATCGTGCAGTTTTTTTTACACAGTTGAACCGTACAGTTTAATTTTGGAGTGCAGGGGGCCCTTTAGACTGTAGGCTGCAAGAACCGCCCCGGCGACCGTGCTGAAGAGTGGCACAAATACGTATATAGTCCCTTACTCATCGAGATGCGCAGTAACAACTTTATTACATACATCACCAGTGTCATTACACAGTGTCATCCAACCCTTCATGCAGAGCTTCGATATTTTATCCAGCGCATGAATTTAATAATTTTGGTATAATTTCTGTAGACATACGTAGGAACGGTATTTTATTGTTACTGGTCAAAACTGACCATCAAGGACACACACATGACCAGAGGCTCTTGCCTCTTCGTAATACTTTTTTTTTATAATGGGTCCTAAATAACGAGACAAATGCAGAAGGAAGTACAGCATATGATGAGATACACTTCTGCAGCTACAGGACGTACCACCTATCTTGGCCCTTTGTGGGTGCTTTCATAAACACGAGGGTCCGTAAAATTCTCTCAGGCCGAACGAGCGTGTCGGCAGGCTCGACGTGTGGGATCATGTGCATGATTCGTCACTTAACGGTTGTGGTAACCTGATTCATTTGTCGCTTGATACAACCGTAAAGACTACAAATATACACTGTTGATGTCAAAGAGGCCTGCCTGTTTACACGTACCCACAAAACAATAGGCCAATTTACGTTATCAGGGACATTTGACATTGATTTGGCCGACCACAAATTTTAATTGTCGCACTTATTTTTAGCCTACATTCCACCAAATTTTCTTGTTACCCAAGATACTTGTGTAAGACCAGAAAACTATTTGATATTCGTAATTGGTACTGTGCCCAATATGAACATTTTTCCACACCCTTTTCGACAGTTCGGTTATTCCAAATTTGAGGTCTAATTGAGCGTAAGTTCCATGACAGATCAGACAACAGGAACGTCTGTGGATCTTGAGCTTCACACTTCCTGAGAAGTATAACGTTTGCGATATGACAGGCCCAGAGAGTCTATTGATGCTTTTGTGCCGATCCTAGGTCAAAAATCAAAGACCGTATTGTAAGTCGTAATGGTCTTAGTAATTGCGACAATTTGTGAAGCACATTGTAGAAGTCAGGGACCAAGTACAGCACCTGTAACATCACACAGTGCTCCGAGTCCTACAGGATATTCAACTCCTGCATGTTGCTAATATTTTCTACATTGACATATGAAAGAACCATGATGGAAACGTAGAGCCTTCTTGAATAACCAGTGCTTACATGCAGTCTGAAAAACTGCAAATTTTAGTTGTACATTAGTACAAGTCGGACAACTCGGTCAGAGGAACGGCCTCTTTCAGGATTTATTTTATGTAAACAGGGTAAGAAAAAGGCCAATTTCCACACTATTAGCCTAATTGTTCCAAGCCAACGGTTTGAAACTATCGAGTCGCTCAGATCGTAGCCTGTGCGCCTGTACGTGTATCATTTTGTCACTTTTCTTTGTACTCCTGCTGAAAAAAGCTGAGTTCATAATTCTGTGTCATACAACATAACGAACAATGTCAGTAATTTCCCTCTTTTGCCACAATTATTTTCCATGAAGTACCTACTGATAACCGTACAGATTAATTCAGCTTGCACTTTAGCCACATTTAAGTATTACGTTGTGGATATTTCTGTTCGTCTTAATTATCCATGCTTCAGTCTTCATTTTCAACAAGGTCATCCGGAATTTAAATATAATTTCATTAATCAGTAGAGCCTTTAAGGGCTTATGCTTCGACTTTGTGTTCATGATATTTAACAACGTGCTTTAGATGTACCTCAGCCGGATATTCAAACGGACACAATTGTATTGTTGCTGACAGTTATATGGCTTCACTGTTATTCACACCATCTCTGTTTATGCTGTGGCGTACAATTATATTTAATGCTTACTAACTTGTAAGGTTACAGCGATGCTCACTGGTTACTGAAGGTGATGGATATAGCCTGCAACTCAAAAATTTTAAATACGATGGAAGCTAGTTCCTAAAAAGCATTATATCACAGACCTGAGAAAGTGAATTGAAGCACAAGTTTTAACTGTCCCAATTTGAAATGCACAGACGCCATATTGTGCTTGTAAAGGTATATGTTTGGGGCACGCGGTGGTTCAGTTGGTTGAGGCACTGCGCTAAAAACCGGAAGGTCGCGGGTTCGATTGACACAATCCTTTCGGCCGCAGCCCTAGGTTCGACTCAGCCCTTAACAGAAATGAGTACCAGGAATGTTTCATGGGTGGTGAAGACGGTCGGTTCATAGGGATAACAACCTTACCACCTTCATGTGCCGACTGTCTTGAAGTCTGGGAGCCTCAGTTTCCTGGAACTCTCAGGGCCTGTTCAGGCCTGTACAGAGATTTCTTCATCTTTGCTTTACCATCTAGGAACATCTTAGTAATTGACCAACTTAATGCACAAATTCTTGTTTGATAGTAAGTTTATTATGTTCCTCTACATGTTTCGAGCACTACTGTGCTCGAAACATGTAGAGGAATATAATAAACTTATTATAAAACAAGAATTTGTGCATTAAGTTGGTCAATTACTAAGATTATACTGAGATGCACGGTCAGCAAAACATCAAAATCTAGGAACATGTTTGTTTCATGATTCAAGGCTATAACAAAACTTAGGGCTTCCCTGACTATGTACAAGGTGAACACGCTAGTCTGATTTATCGAAATGGGGTTTCACACATCTCCACAAAGCATACAGAGACACGTTTATTTATCATACAATATGTCCATTCCCCGTATTCTAAATCCGGAAACCAAGGCAATTCTACCCCTAAGACAAGGAAGGCGAGCTGTTAGCAGCGAGTTCTTGAAAAGAAGGATAAGTAAAATTCATGTGAGGCAGTTGTAACGATATCAGCATGTAAGCCTACACCCAGATCATTCTGTGCCGGAGGAGAGTATGAATGCAGGCAGAATATGCCAGATACTACTTTGCTGTAATGACACACTGCACACAATCAGTGATAATATGTGCTCTGAGAGTTCATTACTCCAGGCTACACAGTAAGAATGGAATATGTTATTTTTTTTAAAAAAAAAAGCCTTACCTCACCTTTCTTATATTTTAAATTCACTGTTCACACGATAGGCGTGTTGCTTGTGTGTCGCAAGGCTAAGACACTGTTTCGTGAAAGAACACTTGTGCAATGTTGATAATCTGTGCGAATGCCAGTAGGTCTCTAATACGAATATTCCAATGGAACGTATCTTTTCATTCTCCGTAACTGTGTCATATAGCAGAAACGGAGTTCAGACTTTTAAAATCTCAGTCCCACAGAAACAAGTTTTAAGAATTCTCTTCCTACGTGACAAAAAACGTCTGCGAATCAAGTACAGAGCCCAGTGATAAATACATATGTCACGTTGTAATATTTAAAAACTCTTCGTTTTGCCCATACAATTTGTTAGTTTCGTACGATTCTCTGAGCAGACAGCGATTATATTACAACACAATATGCAGTAGATTGGTCTTCATAATGGACACGGACCGTGATCTTTGTGAGCCACGAACAGAATCCGAATATGTTGTTTATTGTGTACTAATCATTGCGGATCCGTGAAGTCGGGGTTATATTTTAATTTCTGTGTAATATTATAGTAATGAAGTACAAGTTTACGATATACACCACTGTAGCCTGAGGATTTAAATTAGTGGCAATACCGTAGGCGAATTTTTATTAAATTTCGTGTGAAATCCTCTTTGTGGAGTTCGATCAGTTCTGCGTAATTCGTGTTAGGCTCGTACTTCAGTCTGAACAGATATAAACGTGTTTCTGTAAAATTGTAGGGCTGAATACAAACGCTGAATGGCTGTGACAGGTTTACGTTTGATAAAATACGAAATATGTTTAACTGGACTCGAGATTGACAGTATCTGTACTGGCTGAAATACGAAATGCATCTCAATAACGTTGGACTGCGACAGATGTTCAAATTCATTTTCAGAGTAAATAAGTGTGTAAATTACGCGTTTTCTTCCCAAGTTATAATAGTAACTTAAACTGTTAACATAAAAAAAACCTACATGTTTTATGAAGTGCGTTCCCTTTGGAAATGAGGGACTTGACGCAAGGACCATTGTCTTCTTGGATATAACGTCGTACAGTCTGGTTGAAGTTCGACGGTATTTCAAAGGGACCTGACGCCTCCATATGCCATAAAAATGGGGTAACGCTTTCCTCCGAAACGTCGGTAGATTTCTGTCAAGCTGCGCGGCTTTATATTCGGGAAGGTAATCTCCACAGTCGCCGCCGTGAGCACCCCAAATATTGGCCATATATGTTTGTGTTCCTACGCGCAAGTGCGTGCGTGGCATCATCATATGTATTCCGGACTGATTTAATTCGTCCCTAACAATAACTGATGTTCCTTGCAAAGTAGTCTCCTTAGAACTTCATAAAACAAACCCAGCAGCAGTTGTGCTGTCCTTCGAAGCATTACGTCAAGTGCATTATGAGGCAGAAGTTCATGCTAGTGGCAATAGTGTCATTCGTGGTCAGTCCGGAAACTATCTCATCGCACCACGTACAGGGGAAAAAGACATTGAGTTCACAGAATTTCTGTTGGAAGGAAAGGGCGAAGACGGGATTGACAATACAACTAAATAAAAAATGTCGTGTTCTTTAGAAGCTTGGTAATTGTTACAAACATGAACCGACATCACATCAGTGCCATTACTAATATAAACTGTTTCTGAAGGCTAAAACTGTAACCGAATTCAAGGCATAGCCGAAAACAAACTGTTAGTTTAACAGGAAGTGTCGAAACAACGACCATAATCCAAAAGAACTGCATTTTTCTATTCATTATTCAAGAAATGTGATATATATCATGTCCCGGTTAAACGGTGCTTAATACTTAATCCATACTTAGTTTTTCAATTATATATCTATAAACATAAATTTCCTTTTTTAAAAGAGAGAATATGTAAAACGGTAATCTCAGTGAAAAACGCGGTTCATTCTCATATAAATAAATAAATATATATATATGTATACATACATTGTGTGTTAGGTATTATTTGGAGTGCCCAGTCTGTGTAGGAGGTTCTAAGACTGCAGGATTAATTTCGGAATAGGATTCCTTCCCTTTGACTCTTCGTGGAATTTCTATCGGTAAGCAGTATTTCAGAAGAAACTCCTACTGGATAGGTAGAAACATGTAGTCACACGATACATATAAACACACAGCAAATAACTGAACTGAAGTATGTTTTATAAACTTCTGTCATTCCCACATTCGAACTGAATAATATGCTGACATCGAGTAACGCAAGGTTGGTCAAAATTTAAATTTAATTTGGTTGCTGCTGAAATGATCCGGTTTAAGAATGGATCACTGAGATAGTGTAAGTTTTAATTACGCGACTGTCGACCTTCACGATTATATATCACGGCTGAATTAAACGTGTGTGAATTTTCCCATGTACTGTGTTCTAGTAATGAAAGTTGGACTATCTTATAAATGTACCTGCGCTATTAGCTGTGCAGCACGCAGTCGTTAAACCAGTTGCAGCTGTTATTCTGACCACCAACTAGTTTGTTCAAAGAAATGCTGTTACCGATAGATTTGCCATTTTGTTTCCCAGAGTTCCTGGCACAGGTTTGACGTGACTTACAACATAAGTAATATTACCAGGTCCCCGAAAAGCTGTGTCAGTTTCGTAGAATATAACAAGAAGGGACTTGCAATGCTTGGTTGAACTTAAAAGGAATGCACATTTCAATTTCAGAACGGGTATGGTCTAAAAACATTACAATATGTAACGTCATGTTTATTCATAGACCAAATGACAAAGAGAAGTACATAATATGCTGAAATCAGAATATTCAACAGTTTGCCATGCAGACCTGCAATTCTGATTAATGAAAATGATCAGTTTAATGCACCATTAAGAAAATACCTTACTGCATACTCCTTCTATTCTGTCGATGCTGTTCTTCTTTTTATCAGCTTTGTGTAACGAATTTGATGTAAGAACAAAATACTGTGTGTGCAATACTTAACACTTTTTATTGTACTGTATTTTATGTTTTGTATTGTATGGCTTATTTTACATCATACCGCCACTGTGGCTGAATTTTGGATCCCAGGAATGTATTTGTGTATGGTCGTACGTATGTATGCACTAAGCTTCTGTACAAGCATCGTTATGAGAAAACAAGAGACGGCAAAAACTTATGCTTCTTCAGTAGGAATAGTGAAGTTACGAAGCAAAGGCTTTAGTGAACATCTTTCATTGGAAATCATTCCACTCCTCCCTCCCCGAATTTAGGGCATTACCCGTATGTTCAACTAAGATTTGAAGATTGCAGGGGACAGACGATCAAGTTCTACGCATGTCTAACCTCCGAACTGTGCAACATCACAGGTAATGTTTGAAGTGTGTTAGAGTGAATGTTATTTTGAAACAAAAGGATGTACATAATGTAGATTTTTGTTTTATTTTGGATGATGCTCATAGGAAAACATACAAAAGCCTCTTTCTGTTTGTTTTCCTTGCTGGAACGGGGGGCTAAGAGCTACGTTGATGAAATGCGCTCTTTTCTCGCAATCCATTTTTCTACACGGTCACCATTTTTCTTATTCTTGTACAGTGAATATAATAGGATAATTGTACAGTATATAAAAATAAATGTTATTCGACCAAGTATGTTTTTTTTTATTTCCCCCACCTGCTGAAATCTTGATCTTGGACTGTGAGTTACTTCGTATGGCGTATGCTTTTTGAAGTTCTGGCCGTCCCAGGCCTGATTGTAATGCATATCTGGATCCATGTGATTACAGTAACAGAAGGATAACAATTTATTGTAATTGGAAAGTAAAAGAATGTGGACATTTGTGAGGTATTCCGCAAAGGGTGAATTTTCAGTTCTAATTTTCATTGTCTCCGTCGAAGAAAATGAGAACTATCAAGAGAAGATTACGTTCTCCGGGATTATTCCAGAAATTTCAAGTAAAATTGACACACAACGTACGCTCAGTAGTAGACCGGAGATGTTCCAAGTTTGTTTAAGACATCTAGTAATATTATATCACCATACATGTGCAATACACGTATTGAGTTTTCCGTTGCCAAGGCTCTACAGCAATCAGCCCAAAGGATACTTCTGTACTAAAAATGCTCATATATCATATATTTCGATTACCCTGTCCTGAAGAAGACGTCCTTCTCTCTTCCTAATGGCCGAGATGCCCGTAGACAACTTTACGCTGTGTGTGTGTGAGAGAGAGAGACAGACAGACAGAGAGAAAAGAGAGAGAAAATGAGTAATTTTACCGTTTCCCGACTAAATGTTACACAGAATCTTCCGCATAACGTGTGCCACATTCAGGGTGTTATTATACGAGTCATTTTCAGTAACAAATGCCATATCACCATATCTCTGATACTCAACGATTACAATGCCATACGCATTATAATGCTGCAGGTTACCGTACTGTAGGCCTACAGTACGGTAACACCACTGCCTCCTACACCCTACTCTCCCTGCACGGCACTTGTAATTGCAACACCATCACATTAGTTAACACTGCGTCTGCTGCTTGTTGGTCGACAAGTAACAAGAGTAAATTAATTGCAATTATTCAGTTTGCTGGATTGGCCGTTTTGGTCCAAAAGCTTAGCTTGCGAAGTAATCAGTTCTCGCGCGCCTCGATTCGTACTGGTCCCTGAAGGATATGGTCTAGCAGCGCAAATAAACCGACCCAAAAAAGAAGAACTGCAGTTAGTCACGAGTCATTCGATCACGTAAACGAAATTATGATGTATCCGAAAGGCAACAAATTTTTAATTGATATTTTTCCTTCCCGGTATTATCTGACAAATTACTTTTCATGTTTTACCGTATGATGCAGTATAGTTTATTGTAAAATTGTCATTTGCAGCCTCGTACTTATATTAACAATGTAGGTCTATCGTAACCTTGAGGCGCGTTCGTGCTACCATTGTTGTAGTGGAAAAGTAACAAGTATTACATATTCTGAGTGTGGATTTGTAGCCTTAGATGTCTAGCATGCAATACGCATGCACCAAATTGTCTATATGGCCTTTCCGGCTCTATAATATTTTTCCACATTATCTCATAAACGGCACGATTTTCGGGGGGGGGGGGGA
>Ga0123355_10004685_pt1 | contig 19920 bp, 10 predicted proteins | sample TergutEmb28metaG_3_FD_89872 | JGI IMG/M metagenome (GOLD analysis project Ga0123355, IMG submission 89872) | Embiratermes neotenicus P1 segment gut microbial communities from Petit-Saut dam, French Guiana - Emb289 P1 | ecosystem: Host-associated > Arthropoda: Insects > Digestive system > Gut ...
TAGTACTCCTGATGATGGGTGCTGTGACACCCGAAACATGTAGAGTGACTTTGCAGTAAATAAATATCTGCATACTGTTGCATCTGGTTGGATTTTTATTAACACAGAAGAATTTTACTTACAAATTTTCGAAAAATACGAAACGGATTTCAACAAAATCCGTTCAGTGGCAGCCGAGTTGTTTCGTGCGGACGGAGAGATAGGACAGACAGACAGACAGACAGACAGACAGGCTTGACGATGATAATAGTCTTTTGCAAAACTTTCCGAAATTGTCTTCGTTCTGCCCACACGGTGTATTTATGTTGTTTGCGTGAATACCAGAACAAACAGCGATTATTTACTTATACAACATTAACTGACTGGTTTTTATAACTGAGACGCAGTGTGTTTACTGCGCGGTGAGGAGTGGGTCTTTAAATTCAGGTTAATCTTAGTGTTTTCAAAGAGTTATGCTACACTGACGCAATGAATCCTCAGAACAGTCCGATCGGCTTGCAGTTCTTTTCTTACGCCAGTATTTTAAATACACCAACACACAAATATGTGTGACGTCGCTACTGACGGTATTGACGGCAGCAGTTATGGTAATACTGACAACAATATGCCAATTTAAAAGTCCGTAATAGTTCATTAAAATCAATTACGCGTCACGGATGATACAGACAGCTTCGTCCACGAAATTATTACAATTTTTATCGGTGAACTGTAACTGAAAGTGCAGGCCAGGCTACAAAAAGAGGGCGTATCTCGAGGGCACATTGTTTTATCTACTCCGGCAAGGAAAACTTCACGTAGGCTAACAAATGTCACTTCACATCCACCTCATGTAAATGTATCAGTCCGGTCAACTCATCCAGTCATCCACTCCAGGTACCACCTTTTTCCATTTGGAACTTTGTCTAAACCGTCCCAGTAGCTTCTGACAAAATTTTACTCACAAATAAAAAGGCATGTGACAAATACGGCTGTTGGAGCTCTTTTTTATTAAAAAAAACTAAAAGAAAAAAGTCGATATACCTTTCCCGTCATCTCGCTTCCCCTTATTTTTCTCCGCCCCTCTGTTATGCCGCTACCCCACGTTTACTTTAATTTTGTAGAATGTTTCAAGCCCTGCATACGGCAGAATACAGACAACTAGGTGTGTGTTCTAGCGATGGCGCTCGGTCTAGTCCCCGAAGGAAAATAAATCGGGCAGGCTGGGAAGGCAATTAACAACAGGCAGAGTTGCAATCCTGTGGTGCGGAGCGGAGCGGAGCACTGCTCCAGCCTCATTCCAGTAATGCAAGGTACTTGCCCCTTGCACACCTTGCACACACCTGCCCTACGTTTTCTGCATGTGTCGTCAATGTGTCTGAGTGCTGCACACCATGTCTCGGTGTGCAGTAATAGCAACTGCAGCGAGATTTGGGACATAACTGTGTCCATCAGGCCTGCATTCAGCACCATTCCATTTCATTCCTCCCTCTTCACCGCTGTCCTCCGAGTACTTTACGTGCAAAACCGCTTATGAACACAACAGCAGCCCATTGACGGTATCCTGTGTACTGAATACGAAGATGAGGTTTTCGTCTTTAAAGCGAAGGCGACTTCGAGCTTAATTTCTCTTAATTAGCACAGACGTGACTAAGATTAAAGCCTTCAGTCGCACGATGTGTTTTAGGCGGAGGTAAGCACATTCCCAATCAGTCTCCCTCCTCTAATACCCTGCGAGACAATACACAGCAAATTAATAAATACCGAAACGTATATAATTCATTCTACCACTAAAAGGAGCGCAATATCGCACTACTTCACAACCTTACACAGCCCTTAGAGTCCAGTGGTTACTTTATTTATTGCCACGTTTAACTTTCAATAATTTTACGTTACGCGCAAACACTACACTTATATCCCTATACAACATTAACTGACTGGTTGTTACAACACAGATGAAGTGTTTACTACGCGGTACGGACTGAATCTTTATATTAATTCGGACTAATTTTAGCCTCTAAAATGCCAAACCTCCCAGAACACTCAAGCCGCTAAAAGCGACACTTCTAGACGTGCATTCCATTAAGTCTAGAGTATTGTTTATCTGCAGCCAAATAAGGGCTGTACATTCTAATTAATACCAATGTCTTGTGAATGGCTAAAGAAAGAAATAATTCTATGTATGAGAGCGAACCAAGTAGAAGGCTTGAGCCATCCTGCATTAAGTTAATTCTGTCGAGCTTAGAAAATGCATTAAAGGCACTCCTTTCGAATTAACACCCAAGAACAGCAGGCACAGAAATTAAAGGGCTAACTCAGTAAATCAATTAAATTTCCCCCCTCTAAAGTTAACGAAATGCATACTGTAAATTACACATTATTCTATTTCTGTTAAACGTCTTGCACGCTTTTTACCAACCGTGCTATCATTCGGTCCTCATTACGACCTTCCGACGTCAGCTACTCGCTACGTAGCGTTAAGTGAGAAAGCCGAGTTGTAAAGAAGTGGCCGTGGCCTACTTTAATACCCCAATGGTACTGGCGGACTGAGGAAAACTACACAATACACGGTACAGTCAGCATAGTCGGACCGTAGGGCGGGATTGGAACCCTGAAACTCGCATGAACAAAGCAGGATAGCTTGTTTCATGGCAGGGTATATTCACCACTAACTCAATCGTAGAAGGCTGAGGAAAACCACAGAACTTGCAGCCAGGCTACGCGATATGCGAACCACATAACTGAAGGATACACGCTTCGAACAAGCCAAAAAAATATCGCAGGCTAATCAGCTATGCAACAGCCAGCTGTAAATATATTGCTGTAGGTGTCACTACGGTGAAGAACCATGCCGCTTCGGAGGCACCGCCTGCCACCATTTCAGGGCACTGTGTTACCCGAAACATGGCGGCAGTTTCTTTGTTCAGCGCCTGCACATTGTATAAAAGTGTTCCCAAATGCTGAGATTTGCACAAAAATACGTACACACTATGAAATTAACTTTGTCATATCTAATTGTGCAATTGTTGTAAGCCTGAACAACACACATGCTGCGTTAGATTTGCTGTCGGCAGGGGGTGCCAAATGTTAAAGATAATTCGCATAAATAATGTGTTTGTAATTCTGCACAATGCACATTTATTGCGGATGGCTCTATAAATACAGCAGTGGCAGTACGGCACGTTGAGACGCCGCTCTGCACTAGACCGAAATATCGACCGTTTTAATATCATCACACAGACCTAGTATTTATTAAAACATTACAACTGTACCACAGACAGCGTCAGCTAGCACCAAGTCCATCGCAACACGCATTACACACGATGCAGCCCATCCAACAAAACATCTCTCCACGCCCATGCCCTAACCCGCACTTTTCTTACAGCATGCAAACAATTCTTACAGAAGACATATTCTTCTCTCACTGCCCTACATATGGAAGCAGCAGGTTCGTTCAAAGCATCTGCAACAAATAGCAAATAAATATGGCGTCAGGTACCAGAAGAATGCAATCGTTACGATACTCAGTACAAACACCTCAAATCACACACAGACCACAAACTTAACATCTAATGCCGAACCCTTTAAACACCACTATATGTACCGCACAGCGGTCACTATACGTACCGCACAGCGGTCACTATATGTACCGCACAGCGGGCACTATATGTACCGCACAACGGGCACTATATGTACCGCACAGCGGTCACTATATGTACCGCACAGCGGTCACTATATGTACCGCACAGCGGGCACTATATGTACCGCACAGCGGCCACTATATGTACCGCACAGTGGTCACTATATGTACCGTACAGTGGTCACTATATGTACAGTACAGCGGTCACTATATGTACCACCAGTTCAACATTGAACAATTCTACATTCTGCCCACACAGTGTATTTATGTGTTTTGTGTGGATCTTAGAACAAACAGCGATTATTTCCCTGTACAACATTAACTGACTGGTTTGTATAACCAAGACGGAGTGTGTTTATTGCGCGGTATTTCTACGAAATTAGTATCTAGATATTATCCCGGCTAATATTTTTAAATGTTAATCACTGCTGTCCACAGTACATCAAGTAATAATTTCACAATCCTCCTAACTCAGATACTGTAATGCTCGTTGAGAACGCGACACCAACATTCCAGCCCAGCCACATTTGCCACTGCATTCTGCCGGCAGAAGCAACAAAAGCGGGTTCGTTTGGGCTGCAAAGTGACTTCTGTGTGCCAAGGCGTGCACTGACTGAACCAAACAAGGACATTCGTACAGACCGCAACAGAAGAAGCGCAAATAAACAGCACTTTCATATTTCGATATTTTCTTTGCAAGTGTGTCTGTAAGCCGATCCCCATTATCTGCCGGCGCTACAACTCATGTCCCCCTCCCATCACCACATCCGTGACGCCCTGACGTATGACCGCGAGAGCAGCAGGGGGTTGGAGAAGAGACTCTGGAGGATTTCCGGTCTTGTTCGAGCACAGGATTATACCTTCTGACACCATCGCACCCCCTTGCGAGGGCCCTCGGCACCACAAGCGATCCTCAGACTACGCTGTATAAATGTGTACATAAGGGAGACAGAAAAACACAGAGAGAAGATAAGTGACGTGTATTTTTAGACCAGGGGAGAGAAGAACTTTTAGGAAAAATCATGACTATGTCAGCTTGTATTGTTCAAAAGTGCGCGGTTCAGTGTTCTATTGCGAAAGTTTAGTTAGATCCTCTATCGCCATGAAACAACAGCTTTCGTAACGAAGCAACAGATCTGCAGCTACAGGACCTACACAGACTATTAATATTCAGATAAGGTAAAAGTAACGGCACAGCCATCCCTGTGCAGCAGCCACAAAAAAGAGCGGACAGAGCTCCACTTATTCTTACCTTCCGCAGTTCAACTTCACACCCTGGCCTTTTCCGTTTCGGAGAAAGGGTTTTCGGTACGCAATGAATACAAAGCTGGGTGGGGGGGGGGGGGGTCCCACAGTCGGTCTGGGCGTTTTGCAGGACAGCAATGTCTTCTCCTCCTGCCGGGTCGCGAAGTCCACAGTCCAGTCTCTATTCTGACAGGGCTGTCACTCATACACGTGTATATCCAGCACACGTGGTACAAGTACGTGTAAACTGGTGCCTTAACAGCAAACGGCTCGTTACAGTTCGTGGGGCAACAAATTGTACAGGTAATGATTATAACAAATGAAGGGCTGAATGACGTTAAATAATAATAATAATAATAACAATTATTATTATTATTATTATTATTATTATTATTAAAATACTACAATAACGTAAGGGAAAATTACATGTACCATACATTGTGACACCACAACAGCTGTAACCATACACACTTCAGGGACAAGGTTTGTTTCAGGTATATAATTATGAGTACCCTATACAAATTGATAACACACAATAATAATAGTAATAATAATAATAATAATATGAAACAATCATTCATGACAAGGTAACAGTTCGTCCGCTATTCAAAAAAACCTGGTATTTTACATAACTCGACGGTTCGTGACCGCGTTCACAGCAGCATGACAGTTTCCTCCATCTTCATCCCAACTCATCCAGTCCACACGCTTCCAGAGCACTTCTGTAAGATCAATTTTAATATTATCCTCCCATCTGTAATTAGGTCTTGTAAGCGGGCTCTTTCCTTCATGTTTTCCCGCCTACACGTGTATATATTTCCCTTCTCTTCAATACGTGCCACACGCTCCGCCCGTCTCATCCTCCGCGATTTGATCACTCGAACGTTTGGTGAGGATTACAGATCGTGAAGCTCTTCTAGTCTCCTCCCACATCTATCTTCCTCACCACCCGACCTTCAACGCCCCAACCTCTGTTCCTCCCAGAACCTAAGACACCCACAACATACAACCAGTCAATCTGTACTGCCAGATGACGCTGTGCCAAGGCTCCAGAGACTTCTCGTTGGGTCTTCCATCGCGTATGCCTGGACTCAGCTCCACGCCACTCCCTGTGGGTCTTGAAGTAAAACATTGGCCTTGCAACAGGCTTGTCCCCCTATACTTGTTGGCCCATGGCATTATCATTCCACAAACGCTCCTCAATCACATTTCATTATCTATCACAGGCGCGATATAATACCGTCAGCTTCGTTAAAGAAAATAATTATGAACGCAACACATTGGTCCAGGGAACAGCAAGGTCAGCGTCTGCAGCACATCAGTCGTTCAGACTCCACCAGACTCGATGCATTCAGCACAGCCGAACTCTATTCCTGCCAACAGATACTTTGTTACGTAAGCCCTCTCCGAATGGTCTCCTCCATCTCCCCTCTCAACCTTCCCCACCACCTATGACTGTAAACCAAATTATGCCGTCTCACGTTTTGGTTAACAACCGGAATTCTTCGAGGGCAGCGATCAGCATGTTGATGTACCAAAGTGATCCTGCCCGCTATCTCCAACGGTTCCCGACGCTCTCCACATCTTCCATTTCCTCTCCTTTCACAATTCATAATCACAGACTCGCCGAACATGTCGGCGTCTTCACGACCATGTTTACATATAGTTATGTCTGTCCGGGCGTGCAGACATGCAACATTGCTTACATTCCGTTTTAATGCGTAACCTTTCAAGCACTACGACTAACCTGGGTTACACTTAAAGACCCAGTCCGTACCGCGCAGTAAACACACTCCGTCTCAGTTACAAAACCCAATCAGTTAATGCTGTATAGGGAAATAATCGCTGTTTGTTCTCAGATCCACACAAAACACATAAATACACTGTGTGGGCAGAACGTAGAATTATGTAATCCCGGTGGTATATACAGTGACAACTGGGCTTTAATTCCTTTGTCTCAGTTACGAAAAAAAATGTAAATGTTTAGCTCGGCTGTATAGCAGTACAGTTTCAACAGTAATGGCGCACTGCAACACAAAATGTAATATCTGTATTATTGCACACTTTAGTATTAAATTGCACCGATATTTTTGAAAAGTATCCACAAAGGACAAGAAATATAAACAAATTATGATTCTATATTTACTGTTATCATAATTTCCCTTCAGTAAAAATCCACTTAATAACAGATACACAACGGATATGACAGAATAAACACACACTGACAGAAACACAGCACTGCAGTTCTGACAGTTCCTGACAGCCGTCCACCTGCTCCAGACAAATTCTGCTAACATCCTTACTGCCTTCAGACCCACTAAAATCTGTTCGTCCCATCTAAGTCGTAGTCTACCAAGCGGCTGCTTTCGTCCGTACTAACGATAGCTTAGATGGTTTTCTCACATCTTCGTTCAGTCTACCCGTCCCGCCCAACATATTCTCCTTGTTTTACAAGCAAAACTGACTGTCAAGACAAGTAACTCCCCATGAGACCGAACAAAAAGTTATTTGTCCAGTATCCTGTTACTCCCTCTCTCCTGAACCAGCAGAAAGCTCCACAGCGAACACAGCAAAAACTTTAATATTCATTGTTACCCAGAAACAATGGTTGTCGCACTGCAGCGCCATGATACAAGTGTCCACTGCCTGCCGCATCGCCACTTGCAGTTCTTTATCTCACGCAGATAACACGGACGTGCCTCTACGCTCAAATAGACACGACTCCGCTTGACCCGCCACGTACAGCACATTGTGTCCTTATCGCGGCAGAAGAACGGCAATAAAATGCGGAAGGGACGGGCGGTGTGTTCTCTTTTACAATCTTCGCCGCCGACTGAACGCACAACACTAAAATGCAAGCACAAATTTAGATTGGTTATGTAATTTAGGGCACTCTAGCAATACAACTACGTTCTTCCACAGAGGGCGTCATGAATATCTTCTAGTACAGGGGTGAAATGAAAAGCAAGCTGCTAACTTTGGCAAACTATGTATCAACATACAACTGCTGTTACGTCATCCTGGTTACCAATCTGTATGCAATTCTAATTTTTATATAAATTATATCAAAATTACAAAAGGAACCGACACAAAATCGTAACATATGCTCCTTCCAGTGCGTAAACTGGCGGCCAAATAGGGATGTCCCATAGGCATAACAGGCAGCTACAGCCGTCAACAGTACATCAGTGAGTACAGATGGCGTAACAAATCGCGCACACAACTTATATATTTTCCTGTAGCATGATAAGAAACAAAAGATTGTTGCTTAGTATAGCGCAAACCAACCGGACCTAACCTAACCTAACCTAACCCCTCAAAACCAGAACACAATACATTTTAAAATTAATTTTATCACTAAGCCGAACTTCATGCAATGTTTTTCTCGGGTCGCTCGACCCCGAAGAAGGACGCGCCAACCTTCTTCGAAACGCCGATGACAACTAGCCCAATAAAACAGCGTCACATCGCAGAAGAAATGAATCTCTAAGCCTGACATCAGTTTGGAATAGTTACCTTACCTTCATCTCTCCGTAACAACAGCCGTGCAAATCGCTTCCTCTTTGTCCCGAAATCAGTTTCTCACTCTGCTGACGACAATTAATGAAAGTGTATAGACACTGTTCATTGAGCACAGCCAGTTCAATTTGTTGAGTGGAATGAGTTTTTGTAACTGGAATGTAAAACAAACACAAGCTGAATGAGATTTGAAGTTGTCACAATGGTGACTGTAAGGATGCGTGTCTTGCTGCTGGTGAGACACTGCAGTTTGGCAGAAAGTAACGGCTGTTCCCTGTCTGCAGGACAGCTTGTGAAGACAGTGCGTGCCTACGGACAGTTGGCACTCTTGTGCCAAAGCCACGCGGTTCTACAGCCCACAAAACACTGATACAATTACGATACAAAACATACCCAGCACTACGCTAAAAGTTGGAGGATATTTCTGAAATGACACTGAAAACCGCAACAATCTCTTAAGCTTTACGTCAGACTCACAATGCAGCGACAGTCTATTGCATACCAAGCCGGTCCAATAATCTCCACTGTGTTTCACAATGAACAGTCCACAACAAGTGAAATTACAGACAGGGAAACAATTCTTTTTGGTCTCGAAGGTGCCTTCAGCGTACCGTGAGTGTATCCATAGGAACACACACGATATAAACGCCCAGCAGGCGAAATCCTAAGACCCGCAGTGCTCTAGCCCAGTCACAAATTCTCTCTCTTTCCAACCACTGTAAGACTGTACATACATGAAGTTCCAAATACCACCAAACACAATAATCGTACATCGCACAAACATATCCATTTGATGTACAACTGTCAAATTGCGTCACATTTAGGACCAGAATGTAGCATTACCAGGTTGCACATATGTCGCTCTTCAGCACAACAGGTTCGTACGTACAAGAACAAAGGAAAAGCCTCAATCTACTTGTGCGGGAACAAAACTTGCTCCAGTAACAACAACATACATCTTCTGCTATTTCATTTTCCCAGGTGTGTACATGTGGAACAGGACCCGTCGTTCCACGAGGCAGTATATCCATTGAAACGACTTGAAACTGCCTTCACCGAGAGCCATTATTACCTCCACATGATTGCTTTTCAGGATGAGGGTATGGGAGGCAGAAGATCCATAAAGCAAACCAATACCAGCCTTGTCTCAGCACTGAACTTGCAGACAGACAGTTCTTGGTATGAGCAATATCTCCTTCTGGCACGTGGGTGGGCTAACGATTACCGATCGCAGTCGTTAAGGCCACCAAGAAGCTGTAAAAACTCTTTTAAATATGAGGCCATATTGCTGGGCCTTCCAGTTCTGTTACAGAACTCTGCGATAATTGCTGTAAAGATGCCGTCGAAAGCTCCGATCAGACTGCATTAGACAGACCGTATACGTGGGAAAGAATGTAAAGCACTGGCGAACGATTCAAAACAAAGAAAAAGTGAAGTACTTTTATAAAAAGCTGTCCCAGTGTCACGTCGCCCGGACACACCTGGGTTCACAATTACAATCAGCGCTGAGAGCAGCAGGCAACTAGCCACCGGAGCATTGGCAAGCCTCAGCAGGGCAAAAGGTTAATATTACTTCACAGGAACATCTCTGTCCACATGGCAATTAAACATCTGGTTATTACAGCAGGATTTTTAAGTTGCAAACTGCTAATCCAAATACAATTATCATTCCCACATCACAATGACAATGTATCCATATATAAGGTATATAGATGTACTTCGCTGATTGCATATGTAAAGACGCTGATTCATGTACCGAAAAAACGCAGAGTTGTACGTACCAGCTACCGAAGCATTTATTAAGTCAGAGCAGAAATCGAAGGACGGTCAAAATGGGAGAAGCACCAAAAACAAACCGTCTGTATGCAGATCAGAACAGTCTACTGCTTCCACATTAGGCTTCTGTAATGCAAACGTAACCCTTTACATTCCAGTGGTCACTATACATACCACCAGGTGTAACATTCAACAACTCTACGTTCCGCCCACACACTGTATTTATGTGTTTTGTGCGGATCTCAGAACAAACAGCCATTATTTCCCTATACAGTATTGACTGACTGACTGGTTTTTATAACTGAGACGGAGTGTGTTTACTGCGCGGTACGTACCAATATTTAAATATAACTGACGTTATCCTTACAGTGCCAGTTCTTTCACATACAAATCCGCGTCTATTCTTTGTCGTCTCGGTGCACAGCGCCCATGTAGGCCAGCTGTTTACTTCCATGAATATGTAACTCACAACAGTCTAAGCACACCATATATTCTTCCACTATTACAGTGGCCATTACTTGCATGTGTGTGTGTGTATGTATGTGTGTGTGTGTGTGTGTGTATGTATGTATGTATGTATGCCGCTCAACGCTGAATGCGAGCTCGCTGTTTCTCGGGTCAGAGAACTACGTACGTTTTTGCAGCCGTTTAGACCCTGTGGCCGTGCTGTGATATTAAGAAACAGTTCTGGAGGTACGAATGTAAATGGCAGTGTTTGAGAGGAAGGTGGTGAGAACAATATGATGTTTTGACCTTACGAGACGACAGACACCAAAAAATATAAAAATTAGAAATTTTATAGTACTTAATTCCCACAAAATACTATTAGCTAAACAACAAACAAATTACGTAACTTCTTGTTATTTCTGACAACACTAAAGTTCTCAGTCAGCAAAACAATCATTACCATTTTACGGAACCCAAGTTCATTACCGTGTTCACAACAGCTCGTCACTCATCCCTATCCTGAAGCACATTACCCCCTCCACGCTCTGAACTCCTATTTCTTTAATACCGATTCTAATATTATCCTGCAATCTATGGCTACATCTCCCAAATTGTCTCTTTGTTTTAGGTTTCCCCACCAGCACTTGGTACACATTTCTATTCGTGAAATACTATGACAATGAGTAAATCGAAAAGGAAGACCTTGGCGGAACATTTAGCATGCAGTGAAGAGATGGAGAGTGCAGAGAATTTTGGCCGGGAAAACCAAGTACAATATCTTTTGGAAGACACGACGACGACGACGACGACGACGACGACGACTATATAAGAAACCGTGAAAAAATGAAGTGGGACGTCAGGAACGGGATGCGTCTGGCAGAGAACAAGGAAAGGGGGTGCTGTAGAGTGAAGAGGGTAATTAGAACACAGGTAACACAAAATGCGGGGAACTGTTTGGTTAGCAGAGCGACTGCGGCCAGTAAAGAAGAGCTGACTGATGAACTCGCTTAGCTAGACCGAAGCATGACCAGCCTTGCAACAGTTCGGTGGTGCGACGTACAAGGATTGTGACGCACAGCTCCTTACAGCATCACCGGGCTGCAGAAGATCTGAACAGAAATTTCAAAGCAGCGTACGTTGTAACAAGCACAGCCACTCAGTTCTCCTACTGTTTGTTCAACCCTTTCTCCATGTTTCCTCGATACGACTGTATCGCTGTTTGGCCCACTCACCTGTCTGGTACTTGCAAGTGCATCTGTGGCTATCGGGCCTCACGACAGCCATAAAAGAAACAACCGAAAATATTAAAAACACGATGATATTGTGAACTATGCAGAAGGAACTGAGCGGAAAGATGAGACAGCACGGTGGCAGATGACACACGCTGAGTCGGAAGAATTGTTTTGTGAGGAGCTAATATATAATATGAAGTGACCTCGTCGGTGGCTGGGTGTGCGCCGACGTTTCGGAGAACTGTAGTGTCTTAATCTTCAGGGTTAACAGGCCGAAAACAAGTCCATATTATATATATATATATATAAATAAACAAACATTAATTAAAACAAACACGTTTAAATGGGAGTGCCAAGTATCTGAACATAGCATAAAACACACACACAATCCTAACAAAAGACAAATATTCCATCAGATTACCGTATTGCACTATTAAACCAAGCAGTTTACATTAAACAAAAATATTCACGTGAAGTTCAGCTAGCCTAACTGCCGTTTCAAAGCATACAAACTGCCTGTTCGTTGCAAAGCTTGGTCGAGACAGGCGACAGTGAGATGACTGGAACATCGATGTTACATGTACATTGCATACTGAGATGGTGACTGAACGAAACGTGAAGCGTGCGAAATTAACGACGCCGCACTGTAAGAACACACACACACACACATACACACACACACACACACATACACACAGCATGACGTCACGAATATAGTCCTTTCCTGTCCAGCAAGGAAAATAACAAACAACACACCAACTCCAGAAGCGCCGGCAGCTGCACATCTCAGTACAGTTAGGCTACACAAGAAATATGTAACTGGCTATCCCTAATGGCTGATTTAGCACAGGCATTCAGTGCTAAAGATCGATTAAGACCGGATAATGTGGGGACTGTATCAACAGGGAGGGAGGTCAGTACAAGTGTGTGTGGTCGTCATCAGAGCAGGGACCAGAGCAGGGACGCTCTTCCGGCTGCCCACCGGCTAAGCGTAGGACGTTTATCACAAGAGAGCTAGCTACCTAGAGGCAGCAGCCAACTATTTGTCACAGGAACATTATATTAAACGTCGGACGGACATACAGATGGGCGCGGAGACTTGCTGCGCATTAATCATATCCTCCAACCGCTACTTTGTAGGCTATCCTGGGAAGAGTATGGTCATGCAATCACTAAATGTCCACATGCTTCCGAGAAAGGGTGGCCAAACCCCATGGGTGAACTAACCGGCCAACTAGGGCTGCCAGTTAACCCTTCAGCGACGCCGGGGCTTGAATTCCAGTTACTGCCCAGGACACAGGGCTTTATTAATTTAGAGTACATTTAAATGTGTTCATGATCGTACGGTGCACCGAGGCCGACAGAGTATCAATAATTACAGGTCCGTGCACTGCACTGAGATGTGCATAGAAGGGGTAACTGCGGTGTCAAATTCAAGCCGGGACAAAAAACTTTAAAAAATTAAACTTGTTTTAATTCCAGGAGGATCGGGAATTTGTAACATCAAGTATGTCAAATACTATACCCATTGTTTCAAATCCGACCCAACCTTACGCATGGTTCGCTTAGGGTGCTAACTCGTCCTTGTTTTAGAGCTAGTCAGATCTTTTCCACATACCCGCAATACTCACAGAAAGGTCTCTTTCTCCTTTGCCGATTCCCCCCTTATCATTACTGTTTTCGAGTAAAGACCCGGAGGTGCTCAGTGTATTAATTGTGTGAGACCCTGCAAGACTCTCCACACCTGGTTGTGTCCTTTGTTGAGAGAATTCAGTTTGTTACAGGTGCAACAAGTCAGAAGTCTGTTACGCTGTGTCCACTATTGAACAGTTATGGACCTTCCAGAGGAACGTTGTACCTCGATATTTACGGTCAAGAAGGGTTGCATCTTGCTGTTCGCATAAACCAGTCGGATGTCCTGTCTTTGCTACCGAATTATGAATTTTAAAGAAGAATTTTACCCTGAAGTATATATTTTCGGTCCGTACCGCGCAGCAGACACTCAGTCTCGGGTATACAAACCAGTCAGTTAATGCTGTATAGGGAAATAATCGCTGTTTGTTCTGAGATCCATATAAAACACATAAATACACTGTGTGGGCAGAACGTAGAGTTGCTAAATTTTTAACCTGGTGGTATAAATAGTAACCACTGGGCTGTGAGAGGTTAATATCAATTTCTGGGTTGCACTTCCCCATTATCTTTCGTGATACGCCTTTTTCAGCTGCTCACAGTCCTCCGTTTGTTCAGATGCATATAAAGAAAGACTGACATCACCCTCACGCGTTCCTATTTGCGATTTCCTGCTGAAGTATTTGTTATTTCACGCACCAACGTGACAACATACGGATATTCTGATGCGTTTATTGGCTGGTTGCTTGTCTATTGGTGAGATGGCTCTTATTAATTAAATACATTACACAAGAGAATTACGTAACCTTTAAAGACGAGCGGTTACATTATGTACCATCAGGTTTAACATTCAACAACTCTACGTTCTGCCCACACAGCTGTATTTATGTGTTTTGTGTGGATCTCAGAACATACAGCGATTATTTCCCTATACAGCATTAACTGACTAGTTTTTATAACCGAGACGGAGTGTTTACTGCGCGGTACGGACTGGGTCGTGTAAGTGATGCTAACTGCAGTGTTCAAACTGCTAAGTCAATAACACAATGCGTGCAGCCCACATCTTTTTGATAAACAACAGCCAGCCGGTCGATTAGTCAAGACATTCTTCGTGTTTCATTGGTACATTATTGTGTTCACAACAGTCTGCAAATTTAGCCAATCATAAGCCAGTTGAATCCCCTCCGCACACACAAATTATAATATTATTCCCTCACGTACACGTAAGTCTTGAAGTGGTCAACCTCTTCACGTGTCACGGAACTATACCTGTACGTAGGTTTGCAATGATAGGCCTAAAGACCCACATAAATGATCCTACATGAAGTTCGAGTGTTGGTGTTTTTTTACGGGGCAAAACGTCGCGATTCAGCTGCAGCCATTCAGAACGCAACAGACCGACAACAGTCAAATGCACAACACACAACTCGCATAAGCAATTCAACACACAATTTCAGAGTAACGCGGGCTGCATATTTTACGTATTTTGTGATCCCACAAAGAGCCCGACACCGTAGTGCGGTCCGTACTGCAGAGTTGGTCCGCTCCACCAGAAGCTCGCGGTAACACGTTTTGTTTGCCTGCAGTGACATTCGAGGGTGCAGCTGTCCTTCAGCCCTTTCATTGTCACAGCTGAAGAACGCAGAAGCATTCTGAAAACTTACGAGCTGTTTATTTATGGCAACATACTTTAGTAACTCCCTGTGAACAAACGTGCTAAAACAGCGAACAACCTAATTTAGGTGGTGAAGTACATGCTTTAATAAATCTTCCTATTATAAACGGCACATTTTTACCGGACAAGACGTACATAGAACCCACAGCACAATTACAGGGTCACATTCCGTGTATTTCATCTCACGCTGCCACCACACTACCACTCTGTCGGGGGAGCGACAAGACGAGCAGCAACGGCAGGCACGACGTATTAAACCTGCTGTAGACCCTCGGAGCCTAATTTAAATGGACAGTTGTGACGCATTTTTGGGGCTAAAGCGACCGGGGCGTGAAGCTAACTCAACTTTATCTATTCGCCTTCACTACATGGTCAGGAAACTTTATGAACTCTACGACATAAAGTACGATGGTATGGAGTCACTGTGCAAAATCTTCTTTTGAGAAAATCGGGAAAAGTACGCGGCCAGCTTCGTGGTAAGTATGGGTATTACTGGCACAACGAACTGCAACGTAAGTCTCCTGACAGCAGTCTTCCGTCGAGCTGCAGCACCGAAGTTGTGTTTCGTATGACAGATACAGACGGACGAATGGACAATCCGTCTGCTACACATTTCACTTCCTGCATTGTAGGGAAGAAAAGAGAAGTGACATACGGACGTTTTCCCTTTGCGCCTTGTGAATTACTCTGACAAACGCTTCTTACAATTCCCACCCACTATTTTACCCTCCGCCCACTGCAAACACAGCCAACGTTATCCCCGCCTACTGTAAGAATTAAACTAAATAAAATTACTGCAAGTCAACAGACGTGAGACCACTGCTGCATTTAGATCACGCTCCTTACATGTACGCTTCCACTTTGTCCGGCTCCGTTTCGGAACTATTTCGTGTCGCCAAAGAATGTTAACGAAAGGTATAAATCCCAGGCCGAACATTCCTTTCCAGCATCCCGCGGGCGTTCGTTTTAGCGTCGCCGGCGCCAGAACGGTCGCTGACCACATCCAGCTCCACTGCCACATTTCGTCTTCATCTCTGTGACAACTGAATTCTTCCTGGAGAAGTTTTCGTATTACAGCTGCTGTCTGAATAAGGCGGTAAATTGGGAAACGGAATTACAGTCTCATGTAGCGAGAAGTGGGCACTGCATTTCAACAAGAATGGTCCAGTCCCTGTGGAGGGAGAGAGACTGAACGCGTAGACCAGTAAGTGAACATATGGTTATCACTTATTGTGAGAGCGAGAAACAATTTGTTGTTTGTCACTGAAATATTTCTAAGACATTCCAGGAGGCTGGAGGGAGTATCTGTGAGAAGAAGTGCTTTGTGCTACGGTTCATGATTTAAGTATACAGTAACCACCTCAGAGACAACAAATACACTGGCTTATATTTAAAGACCCAGTCCGTACCGCGCAGTAAACACACTCCGTCTCGGTTATAAAAACCAGTCAGTCAATGCTGTATAGGGAAAAATTGGCTGTTTGTTCTGAGACCCACAAAAAACACATAAATATAGTGTGTGGGCAGAACGTAGAACTGTTGAACGTTAAACCTGGTGGTACCCAACAGTAAACTTTACAAAGCGTCAATCAGGCATAAGGGACGCCAATGACGTGTCTTCAGAAGAAAACCCGCCTGTACAGACTTCGACAGTAAGTTAATGTCATTGACCAAGCCCGAATGGAATAAGCACAACAGACATCTCCGTGTGTGTTGCAAGGCAACAAACCGTGCATTAGTCTTCTCTCTCTCTCTCCCTCTCTCTCTCACCGACCGAGCAGTTGAAGCCACTTCACGCTATAATACAGCTTCGCCTCTTACCCATCAACACTCTCTGATAATCACTGTCGTTAAAAAGGAACAACAGCATCTTTGGGTGTGAGGCTTTACACTTGTTTTTAAAACGCACAAAACAGCTCCCTTTTTTTAAAAAAAAAAGCTTCCTCGCATAGTCAGGGAGCAGTAATTTAAGCCCCGGAATTCATCCCTTCTTTGCCTTAGCATCTCATCTCAAAAGCTCACTAAAAACATGAGCATTCCCTCCACCCAACACCGGACCTCTTCTGCATGTCCTCATAATGCAGCAGCAATCAGCGTGTAAATAGAAGCTCCTGCCTCTCAAGTCGTTCACAGTACCTTGCTGAGATCCCCGCTGGCAACGGCGAACTGGCTACCACGAACGGTTGGTAGAACCAACACCACGACACACAGTCCTGCTTGAGAACCAAACAGCTCCTCGGCTATAGTTAAGTTATTCTGCACATTTTATGAAACCCGAAGGTTCAATGCCGTGTTCAAAAAAACCTCTCACATTCCCTGCAGATAAACCATGTCAACGCTCTCCCATCAATACAACTTTAACGCCCATTTTAATATTACTCTACCATCTACTACTATACCTTCACCAAGTTTTCAATTTCTTTCAGGTTTCCTCATCAAAACTCTGTAGGTATTTTTCTTCTTCCACATACGTGCCACATGCCCCGCCCATCCCACCCTCCTTGATAAGATCACTCTAATAATACTTAGCAGCAGGTAAAATCAAGAAGGTCCTCATCATGAAACTTCGTATTTTTCCTATTCCTTTCCTCCTAGCACCGAACATTTCCCTCAGCGCACTGTTCTGGAGAGAAGAATCAAGAATTACAGTGATCGCAGTTTCTGGCCTTGCAAGTCACTTTCATGCTTTATCAAAATTTTCAAGACAAGCACCTTGTGTTCTGAAAGACACAGCGCTGCCAAACTGCCAACTGTGCATTATGCATGCGTAATAACGGCGGGGCAAATGGGGATTGAGGTCGGACACGATGTGACGTCGTTTTCGCGACGTCCTGAAGGGACAAGGTGCCAGCAGCTTGACATGTCAAGCAGTCCAATTTGTGACGTCTTGGCCCTGTAAATTCAAGGAAGTAGGTTACTCTGAAACGTCGCAAATCAATAACCAAACGGCATAATCACATCAGGGACATCTGAACTCTAAAACGAATCGCTGTTCGACCCTCAAGTCGCGTGTCACAGTCGATGTTCCTACAAACTATAAATTCAAACTTGACAATAATTTGTCACTGTGTGAACACCCTGTATAAGGCACAACTGCAGCCGAAATCGCCTCGTGTTCCACATATCTATGACAGTGACGTCACGCGGTCTCCGTCTTGCAGTCTGTTTGGCGCTCCAAGTTATCAGAGCGTCTACACAACAGTTCACACTGACGTCCAGCACCTCTGTGGATCAACCGTCTGGCGTCGTGCCTTGTTCCTAACACAATCACATCCGGAAATACAGCGCGTTTCTTTCACTGCTGTCCTCAGCACAGCCGCTCCCACTGCATGTCCGTGGAATGCGATACAGCTACCGTGGTCGGTGCGGGGATAAAGTACGAGTAAAGACCCTCCCTGGACCGTCACCCGCCGCTGAATGAAGAATTACAAATGACTGGAAATGATGCGGATCAACATACCAGGACTTACTGGAGGGACCAAGAGAGATGGGAAACGAGCCAGGCTAGCTGGTGCTACTTGTGCAACTACTGAATACTGCTAAGGTAACCTGCTCAGTCTGCATCACGTGGGGCTGTTAAATTACGTTAAGTACATCGCCATTATCGCAGCTACGTTCCCATTAACAAGTCACTTTCAACAGCTGCAGTCAAAATGTGTGTGTGTACTCGCGAGCACGCACACACAAACATACCTTCGTCGCCACTCCATTTTCGATCAAATAGCGGTACTTTATTAAGCACAGGGACAATATTTACTTTGTATTTTACTAGCAAGTTTCGGCAAACACAGCACACCATCACAGTGCCATATATTTTTTATTCCCTTGTGACAAATTGTCCCCTACGAATAATACAAGCAGTAAAACAGAACTATCGATATGCTTCTTAAATTAAAGCACTGTGCCAGCTATAACTGCAAGCGGATACAGCGTGTTTTAAAAAAGAAGAATACACGCAATCCTACCTTAGCGTATGAATACATTGTGACTGGCAGAAGAAACGTACGTCAACCAAGAAAAGGAAGGACAAACACCCATGAAACCGAAGCAAGCTTGAATTGTATATCTCCTGGTGATGATTTTGCTGCCGATGACAGGCATCGTGTTTGAATACCAAAGCTGTCCACATGGTGGCTCACTACAATTCCATTCCACCACTGAATGCACAACTTCCCCTTTTTACATTTTCCCCTTTCGTTCACCTTACACTCCATATGTACTACATTTTGGTCCTTTTCTCTCTTATGCAGTCCCGACCCAATCTTTTCTTTACCTAATAAGCTGCCTCATCCCACCTCCCCCCCACCCCTTTCCGAGGGAAGAGAAGAATTAAGAACAACTTCCTTTCTTCTCTTCCTTTTCATGAGGAAATTATTATTTCGAGTGTCAACTTTATCGTCGGCCATTTATTTTCATTTGTTTTCCTCCCTCTTTTCCAGCCACGGAAAAACATCCCTTTGCAAAGGCTATCGAGAATTGCAAATGCTGTCATTCGGCAGCAACATCTTTTGTTTCCGGTCAACTTAACAGAAGCCTCTGGATTCGAGAGTTACGAAGGTACTGACTGAGAAGATTTTTTTTTTTTTCTCCAAGTCTCATTATTTCGCAGAAAATTAAACTTTTGTTACCGCGTCGTTTACATGCCTTTCGGCGAGATATGCCCCCCCCCCCCCCCCCCCCCCCGGCGGGCGGTAAAATTAAAAATCCCCCCCTTTTTTATTTATCTCCCCCGGCGCCGCTAGAAAAACACTTAAAAACACTAATATAAAAACCCCCAA
>Ga0123355_10004686_pt1 | contig 19918 bp, 14 predicted proteins | sample TergutEmb28metaG_3_FD_89872 | JGI IMG/M metagenome (GOLD analysis project Ga0123355, IMG submission 89872) | Embiratermes neotenicus P1 segment gut microbial communities from Petit-Saut dam, French Guiana - Emb289 P1 | ecosystem: Host-associated > Arthropoda: Insects > Digestive system > Gut ...
CCCCCCCCCACCTTGTCCCCCCCCCCCTTTTCCCTTTTACCCAAAAAAAAAAAACCCGCCCCTTCCCGTTTGACCTTTTTTCCTTCCCAAAATTCCTTGCGAAAACCCCCCCCCCCCCCCCCCCCCCCCAAAAAAAAATATAGTGTATGTTGTAGTTACATCATTCAACAAGCACAAAGACGTCTATAATCTTTGTTAACTACGGTCCTAGTTTTATATTCGTGTACAACGTAACATTCTTCTTACAAAGAGGTATCTTCTGTGGCACATGTGTAATGGAGGGGAACATACGGACAAAGGAGAATTTTAAAAAAAAAACGCCTATTCATGTCACGTTAAAACGAAAGAAAATACCTGTTTGCGTCAGTAGTAAGATTCTGAAATGTTGACACGAAGGCACAGGACATTCTGTATGACATCCAAAGCGCTATATACATCGTGGGGAACGAAATTCGAAAAACTGCGAATTCAGCCAATTTGAATGTTTCATGTTGTCCTGCCAGTTATTCAAAATTTAATTGAAAGATAAAAAGTTATGTTAACATGTCCAGGATACAGTGTCCAAACTAATTATTAACAATGACATTTTTATGTATTTTGGTACGCTCTATCTATGAGAAAAATTCATCAGATAAAGATAATTGAGACCTGATTGGATAATTTTACGTCATGAATTTTCTGTTGTTTGTCCGGTCCGCAGTAATATCGATCAACAAAGAGACGAAAAAAAGCGATAAGTAGCATTAAATACTGTATAGAGGGTATCTTGTTTAACGATATTCTCAGTTGCTACATTTACGCAGCGACAGTGATAAGTGAATGAATATAAGTATGGGATGATACTGACAGGAGAAAGCCGAAGTACTCGGAGAAAATCCTGCCCTAGTATTACTTTGTCTACAACAAATCCCAAACAGACTGGCCTGGAACTGAAAGGAGAAGCCGTGGTGACAGGTCAGCGAGTGACGCCTGAATGTCGTCCGAGTTATGGTATGGGACAGCAAAGAGGAAAAAAGTATCATTACAAGCGTTCTGCAAGGCTGGTCGTATTGAACAGTGATATTGCCTGTCTGCGTGTGTAACTTACAAATAACAGGACAAAAAAAAAATGTAAGCATGAACTGTCCACCAAACGAGTAACAAACAGAATACTTGATAGTCAAGTTTTTCAGCGGTTCGTAAACCAGAAACATTACAAGACTTTGCAATCAATTTTTTTTCAATGTTTTGCTGACCGTGCATTTCAGCATATTTATCTTAGTAATTAACTAACTTGATGCACAAAATTTGTTTTACAATAAGTTTATTTCATGCCTCTACATGTTTCGAGCACATGTGCTCATCATCAGGAGGTCAAAATTGAATTATACAGCAGCTGGTATCATCACACTCTGTAGCTGGCCGTCCCGTTCACGTTCACCAGTTTGTCGTGAACCCGGGGTTAGGGGGCTTAACTTCCACCAAACTATGCCCAGAGACGAGTGGTTGAGGCACTAAGTCCTCTAGGTCTAGAATTTATCTAGGGTAGGTTGAATGCTGCCACCAGCCTATTTCTAGGCAAAACTTCGGCGAGTTACTACGGGTTATTGTAATACACAATATCGGAGACTTCTTTGTCTAAGTCTATATACTACCAGTTTACACTAATCTATAATTTCACATAAATAAGTTACAGAGGAATGTTGTACTAAAGGTGTTCAAATTTACGTTCTTGCCTCTCTGTATAATCAAAAAGAATTGTGATTTGGAATTTCAAAATAGAATTTGGACTCGACCAAATTTAGTAATAAAACCAAAGTTAGTTACAGCGCAACTGTTGAAGCTTGTCTGTTAATAGCAGGATGCTGTAGTGCATTCTCAGCGTCTCTTAGTTATTATAACAATCGTTTGTGTAACAAAGCCGCGTACTAATAAATCTTCACGTCGTCGTAGGTACTTGTTTCGCCGGTACAGTGACGAGTATCGTGCCAAACGTATATCGTTCCGAAAGAGTTTCACCGTTCCCGTTCATGGGACGGCCACCTACAGAGTGTGACGATACCAGATGCTGTATAATACAATTTTGACCTCCTGATGATGAGCACATGTGCTCGAAACATGTAGAGGCATGAAATAAACTTATTGTAAAACAAGTTTTGTGCTTCAAGTTAGTTAATTACTAAGATAAACACATTATTTGTGTTCCACTGAATCTTGTAGGCCTGTGCACGTACACTCCATAACACAGCAGTTTTTATGATACAACGCGACTTATTTCAGAGTTAATTCGGACAAACGGCACATTAACGTAGCACAGTTTCATGCTAAGAGCAGCTGCTTGTGACTAATCACTTCCTTCACGACATTTGGTGATTTGTTAGACACATTTTTAACACGTCACAATTATCATGTTCAACCATCGCACCGCCAAAAGAAATTTAAGATGTGTTTTGATGAAGCGAAACTGATAACTTACAAAAGACAGGTGCGTCTCTTATCCGAACATTTATGAAGCATGATTAGTATTCGGACAGTAATGCATAAAATAGTATTACCAACGTCACAGTCCGCAATGTCGTGGTAGCGGGTACACTATCAAACTTACTGATCACAATCCAATATACACACACATATGTGTTACGGACGGACGGTCGTTCGTGCGTGCGTGCGAGGTAAATACAACTGAATGTACATGTACGCACAGAAATCTGTCACAAAACACATTCAGTGACGTAACAAATAGGACTGTACCAAAGGATGTTTTCGGTCTTCACAAATACGTACCTCATCCGCGTATCATTCCTGTTTAAGTACTTCGGCAAGTTTGGATACCGAAAATATTCTGGACAGTAGACCCATTGTCAGCGTTCCTTGTTCACGACCACTCTGCGATGTATAACTAAGAGATGTGCCCCTCACTCTAAGCGTTCACCAATGCATTTGTACAAATACTTCATACAACCCCATACAGTAGGCCTAATGACGTATTTTCTGAAATCAGGTTGCTCATTCTGCAACGCAACGATTTGTCGAACAGCAGCTGTATTTTATGGTTATTTGCATGAATTATGAAATGAGTACTACGTATACAAAGTAACACCAGTGGGCGCTGTTCTAGCCAGTTGATTCCTGTTACCATTTAGCAATCTACTTCCCTCAATTTAGTTTTAATGTTAGGCCTGTCCTCTTACTTAAGATTCACTTGACGTTTTCAGATAAAAATTATATATCCATATAACTTACATTACACATACGTGTCATTTTCCTTGTCTTAATCCGCGTAATAAATTTATTGCCTGACGAAGAGTACAAATTTGCAGCTACATGTTGCCCTGTTTGCTTTATTCTTCTTTTAATGTCTATAAACCTGTCAACACAACGTCAAACAATCATCTCCAGACTTGTGTAAGGCAGCACCCCGAATCACCCTGTACATGTAATAGATGTGGAAAAATCTTAGACAACAGAGGAGATCCAAATTAATATGCGTATAATGCAGCGGCCATTATCAAGAATTGTCATGTGTGGCACGTGTGAAAGATAGATTGATACATTTTTTGGTGGGAAATCTGAGGGAAAGAAATCGCTTGCATTACCTAGGTGTAGAAGGGAGGGTAATATTAAAATGTGGCTTGAAGAAAAACGATGGTGGGGCGACGTGGACTGGATTCGTCTGGTTCTGGATGCGGGCTAGTGGCAGGTTCTTGTTAGGGCAGTAATAAACATCCGGGCTTCATAAAATGTGGGGAATTTCTTGATTAACTGAGGAGCTGCATTTTGTCAAGGAGAACTCTGTTCCATGGAGTTAGCGCAGCCATTAACACACACTCACAGCGAATTAAACCCAGGGTATAGGAGGAGTATGTACACACTTGATGGGCCGGAATAGCTCAGTCGGTATAGCGACTCGTTGCGGGCTGGACGGTCCGGGGATCGAATTCCGGTGGAGGCGAGATTTTCCGCACCCGTCCACACCGGCCCTAGGGCCCACCCAGCCTCCTATACTATGGGTACCGATTCTTTCCCGGGGGTAAAGCGGCCAAGGCGTGGCGTTGACCACCCACCCCCATCTAGCCCCGAGGTTAAGGAAAGTGTAGAGCTATACCTGTACTCCCCCTTTGAGCCTTCGTGGCCATTTCTAGGGTAAACTTTACCTTTACCTTTACCTTTATGTCCATACTTAACTCTGGTATGTAAAACAGGTGTAGTGGGGAACAGCAAGACACGACGGGAAACACTACTTGACCTTCATGGAGGAATCGATATTCCCCATCATGAGGATGTAAGAATGGTAGAGTAATATCAATACGTCCACAGACAAGAAGCGAGTGAGAAGCAGAGTTGCTGAACACTACTGCAACGTCTAAAATTCGATTCACCCTTTTCTACTATCTTGTTACTGGCACAAACCTGGCTGAAATTTTGAAGGAAAATTTTTCAAAACAAATAGTCAAAAAGCCGTAAACGCAATCCACACTAAACAACAGAGATACATTTCTTTCAGTTATAGTTCTATGAAACAGAATGAAAGACGGCTGAGTAATTTGCCCTCAGACACAAAATCGACATTGGTAGGCGATTGGCAGGTACACATCACAAATAACTACATGTCGACACCGGCAAACAACTGATACATATCACAAATAACTAACATGTCGACACTGGCAAACAACTGATAGGTACACTTCACTAAAGACTCCAACAAACACTGCTTATTCTTCGAAGCTCTGTTGCCGCATAAAATTGTACGATCCTGAGATAAGTGACATCATTATCTCTTCCACTACAGGAGCTCTCATGGTCCCATGAAGGTGAAGTGACTTCTAGTGCTGCGAAATTCCTGCTACATTCCACGAAAAACCGTCAGCTAGTTCACGGCAATAAACCGGGAAAATACGAACTTTAAAGGACTTGAAATGAACCTCCAATTCTCTATAGAATAATAAAATTATGTTTAAAATTTACAGAGTATCAACATTTCATTAAACTGATCTTCATGAATTTGAGAATAGCTGTCTGCTACAGAATACACCAGTGTTCTGCGTGAATTGTGTTGCCGTGTGGAGATAGGACTGCTGTGTCTGTTGGCACTGCGACAACTAACTTCCGCCGGACCATAAAATTGACATGTAGCATTGGAGTGAAGACTGACAAGAGAAAACCAAACAAGCTCGGGAATAGGTCTATCCCAGTGCTACAATCCGGGATACAAATTCGGCTACAAAACATGTAAGTAGGGTAAAAGTGCAAAACTTTACGTTAGTCTGCACCTGGTCAATTTTATATTTATTTATAGATGTCCAAGATGCACCAGCTATTTACAACTTTAAGAACATAAAGGAAAAACGTGGAAAGACCATCGCAGCTATTTGGTACAGCACAACAAAATATGTAAAATCGAAAGACTCACTCCCAAATACATACAAGTAAATACATAAAGTTTATAGATGTCCAACAGGCAAAAATTATCTACAACTGTAAGAACACAAAGAAAAAATTTCGTTAGACCTGCACCTGTTGTTTGTTAGGTGACAGAGAACAAGCAAACAAACAAACAAACAAATGCCAGCGACTGCAAGAAGCTAAATGAACACACCACATTGCTAATATTCGGTTAATCAGTCTTTTTGTCATGTCCTCAGATTATGTTCTTCTTTTGAATGCAACTTAACAAACAGTTGCCCTCTAAACCGCATTCCCTCCTTCCGTCCTCACCTGACAGCAAACACAGAACAAACTGTAGCCGTCACTTAAGGCTCTTCTGGACAGCCCCTTACACTAACAGTTGAATACAAAATGCAGCAAGGCACGATCAGACGATTTCGCTGTGTAGTAGTTTGTTTATTGGTTCATTTAAAGACGCCTTTTCGACGCTCAAGACAAAGATGATAGCTATTTGACGACTAAAGTAATTGGACAGCATCTAAACTTCTGCTGTGGGACTGAGAAAAACCACAGAACATCTAGATGGCTAATATTTCTGTCGCAGAAACAGTTCCTTTTCTTGCCACATAAACATTTGACATTGCCGTGCCATAACAAAATGGCCGACCTTTCAGTTCTTTCTAATTCAATACGTATAAGCTTCAGCTGTATATGTACTGACGTACACGCAGGCCAGTGTGAAATTCCTCGAATGTTCAATGATACGGATATATGATGCGGTTTATACTTCATTCAAAACAAAAATCGTTAGAACTACTTTTCTATTTTGCCGATATGACGTCATTTTAGACCAGACTGGCACATTTGCGGCCATTCGCGTGATTATACTGTTTTATGTTGGAACGTTCATCGAGCTAAAGAAAGCTGTCGCACGGTCAGCTGTTGTTTCTCTTTATAAATTAAGCAAGGACTTCAAAGGCATTGAGATTAAAATATAGAGTGTGGCAAAAACGCCACCAAACAGTAAGTTTAAATATGTGAATAAGATAAACACATAGTACGGGAGACTTATCTGACAACGACGTTTCACATAGACAAGACAGGCAATATGCATATAACGTAGAATTGAGGCGCGTTTGCGTAAACATTGTTGCCGTAGAAAAACAGTGAATACTACACATTCCCAGTGTATGTTTGTAGCCTTAGTTATCCAGCATGCAATGAGCGTGCGCCATATCATATTGTCATCTGTGGCCTGCCCGGCTCTACAATATTTTCCCACGTTATATCATAAAAAAAAACTATTTTCGAAAAAAAAAAATTGCTAAACATGAAAGGTGTGTTTTGTTTTTCTCTACAAGTTTTATCTGAAGAATATCTCAATCTAAGAAGGATTCGGTGAGATATTGTCATAAATGCACAAACGCCTTCATGTAACGTATCCGTTATTCTTGTAAGACTTTATATAAACTTGAATGTTATCTGCAAATTTTTATAAAAATACTCAAATATCAAATTTCATGAAAATCCTTTCAGTGACAGCCGACGTATTCAATGCGGACGGAAGGACGGACAGGCAGACATCAGAAAGTTAATAGCCGCTTTTGGCAATTTTGCGAAATTGCCTAAAAACTACGAAGAGGATTCGGTAAGTTTCAGTATTGTAGATCTGTTTTAAAGTTATTAATCTGGTTTATTTTTGGTTCCTATCGGCCCTTCCATAAAAAAACGGAAAGCGGTCGAAACTTTGATAGAATTCCGAAAAAAAGCCCCACATCGTAAATAGGTAAAAACTTAAAAAAAAAAAACCTGCGCTCTGCATTCCCATTTGAAACACTTTTACACACATAACTGTTGCTTATTTATGGACGCCTGTAATAATAAATTTATGCCTATGGAATGTTGAATGTTATGATGATAGACGAATAATAAATTTGAAAGGCTGAGCAAGGAAGCGGTCATGGCGTGATTTGAGGTAACATATCGGCATTTCTGTGGAAGGCCTGGGGAAAACAACGACAACAGGTCTGTGTACCGAGATCTCGACCGGTGATCTTTGTATATGAAAAGGATACTCACTCATTCCACCGATAACAGCAGTTTCTTGAATATACTGTAGACGTATCTGTAACTAATTTTTGACGTTTTGCTGACCGTGCATCTCAGTATATTTATCTCAGTATTTAACCAACTTGATGAACAAAATTTTTGTTTCACAATAAATAGTCCTATCTCAACCTGTGCACGAGAAGGCCACCTATAGGTGTGACGATACCAGAGACCGTGTAGTGCAATTTTGACATCCTGATGACGAGCACATGTGCTCGAAGCATGTAGAGGCATGAAATAAACTTACTGTAAAAAAAAATTGTACATCAAGTTGGTTAATTACTGAGATAAGTATATGTAACTGGTTAAGTATACTGGAAAAAACAGTCAAGTTCCTACGCAGTGTTTGTAGTTCCTTATTTGCATGTTATTGTTCATGCAAAAACATTGTATGTAGCTCAGTTTTAAAGCAAGCGATGATAGTAAAATAAATTGAAAAAGATGTTGCCTGGGGTAGTCGTGGCTTAACTTGATTCACGTACTACGGTAAAATTTGCCTGGTGAGACGGTGGGAAACCATGCAAGCATGAGTCACGACAGTCGGTGTAATGACTGAGGTTCAAACCTGATACCTGCTGAATACGAGCGAGAAGTTCTTTTGCTTCAGCCCGATTATGTTTGCGTAGCTAATTTGCTTTGCAGAAGTAGCTGGTATTCGGAATAGCTCAGTACCAGCCGTCACCAGAGGGCAGTTCCTTACACTGGACAATAGGAAAGTGTAGGAGAAACAACCCCACTACGAAGGACTGACAAACTGCCGGGAAATACAGGCACGCAATTAACCTAATTTGTGCAAATAGCAAACAAGATAAATCAAACGTAGTAAGAAATTAAAAAAAATAACAGCACGTCCCACATAAACAACAAAGAAACTGCACGCGGACGTGAGGAAGTCAGTTGGTATTTCAGTAGACGAATGTAACTGATTCTGATTAACAAGTTAGGAATGTCAATAATAACCGTAAATTAAGGAAATAACATACAGCCAAAAAAGAGCGGAAAAATGCGTGTTCAGCCATTTACTGTGAAAGAATTAAAATTTAAGCCCTTGGTTACAAATTTATTTGGTCGTTGACATTGCTGAAGAAAAGGAAACTGAGGGTGTTTGAGAATATGGTGTTGAGGAGAATATTCGGACCTAGGAGGGACGAGGTAACGGGGGAATGGAAGAGATTGCATAACGAGGAGCTAAATGATTTGTACTCCTCACCCAATATTGTGTGGGTGGTAAAATCGAGAAGAATGAAATGGGCTGGGCATGTGACGCGTATGGGTGAGGAGAGGGGGGTGTATGGGGTCTTGGTGGGGAAACCGGAGGGAAAGAGACTACTGGGAAGACCTAGGCGTAGATGGGCGGATAATATTAGGATGGATCTCCAGGAGGTGGGGTGTGTGTATATGGATTGGATTGGGCTGGCCAAGGATAGAGACAGGTGGCGGACGCTTGTGAGTGCGGCAATGAACCTTCGGGTTCCGTGAAATGCGGGGAATTTGTTGACTAGCTGCAAACCAGTTAGCTTCTCAAGAAGGACTCTGCACCATGCAGTAAGTAAGTTACAAATTTACACGTAGGCCTATGCACAATATTCATCGTAATTTTAACATACTTTAATTGAAATTTTCTAAATGTACGTATAGCGGAAATCAGTTTTTTTAAACTCATTTCCGCTATATGTACATTTAGAAAATTTTCAAGATCTGACAATGGCTGAGTAGGGCGGCCAAAACATGTCTTAACTACAAAACATAGCCTACATAGCTTAAAATAATTGTGTTCACAGCTGAAGGGTCTTTCTTCTTCTTCTTTTTTTGTAAACACATTGTTACAGCCTTCGATCTAGATACATTGATATTCTAATACAAAGTTATACACATAGTATAAATATGGTTATCATACGTTCTGAAACATCCTAACCCGTGCAGTCAGAGCTTCTCGATAGGCTTAATTTGTGGCAAACCTGTCCCGTTCACATCGCGCTATCTGCGACCGTCACATGTTGGACGCAGTTTGTACGACGAAACAAAAATCCTTTCGGCGTCATCGGGGTAACAATATTATCACGGCTGGCGTCTAAATCACAAAGGTATACTGAGCAACCGGAAACCGATTCTTCCCAGTCGACATTAATCATTACCTTCCTTCTAAGCTACATGCGAGTTACTTCACTTTACAAGCACCCACATTTACACAGTGGATTCATTTGGTATTCCAAAAGATCAAGTGGGTCGGGTAGCTCAGTCGGTATAGCGACTGGCTACGGGCTGGAAGGTCCGGGGATCGAATCTCGGTGGGGCGAGATTTTCTGCACTTGTCCAGACCGGCCCTGGGGCCCACCCAGCCTCCTGTACAATGAGTACCAGGTCTTTTCCGGGGGTAAAGGGCGCCAGGGGCGTAAAGCTGACCTCTCACCCCCTCCTAGTGCCGTGGTCAAGAAAGAATAGAGTTATACCTCTACTCCCCCTATGAGCTGTACGGCCTGTACAGAGCCTCAGTGCCTGTACAAGGGTTCACTATTTAATCAAAAGATCAAAGCAAACATGTCTCACTGTCTCTCTGTATTTAGCACTAGGAAATTTAACAATATAGGTTACGTGTTACCTTGGGAACGCACCATCAGAGTGAGGTATATTTAAGTGCAAAAATCCGAACAGATGTCGTAAGTAACCTTCAATACTCAATTTATTTTTAAAAGCTCGTTTCTATTAGTATCACATTGCTGTTTTGTCTTATTGCTGTGAGGAACTCATCACTAAGGTACACACTGTACGTACTTCACATTTAGCGGACATAACTACAAAGTGTCGCAGAAAACAATGTTTCAAAGGAAACGTACAAATTTATTTTATGGAATATCTCTGTCACCAATTCCAAACTGAAATCTAGAGAAATTTTTCGCTGTACTGGAATCTTTGCATTTAATCTTTTTCAAAATGATTTATGTAAACGCGTTGGATTTTCAGTATATCCAGCAACAAATACACGTATAAAATAAAATGAAATGAAATGAAATAAATAGAACAAGTAGTAAAACTGCTGGACGATCCGGGGATCGAATTCCGGTGGGGACGAAATTTTCCGCACCCGTCCAGACCGGCCCTGGGGTCCAGTCAGCCTCCTATACAATGGGTACCGGGTTTTCTCGGGGGTAAAGAGGCCGGAGCGTGGCGTTGACCACCCACCCCATCTAGCGTCAAATTAAAGAAAGAGTAGAGCTATAACTCTGCTCTCCCTCTGGACCTTCGTGACTTGTTCTAGGGTGAATTTCATTTACTTTTACCCTGTTTCAGCACCGGGGTGCTATCCTCAGGGAGTTGCAGAACAAAACAATGTAAGCCCAGCTCGTAGTCTCGGTATAACACTGCCCATACTGAGACGGGCAAAATGTTAAATGTTGGGCTGATTTGTATTGTAGTATTAATTTCTACGTCAGCACAACAAATTAATATTACAATACGTATCCAAGCACTTCGTGATATCTTCATTCAAAGTTGGGCTGATACTCTGTTGTTCTGTAACTCCCCGACGATGGCTCTCCGGTGCTGCAAAACGTAGAAGTTTTAATACTCGTTACGAATTTTATTCTATTTTATTAAGTGCATTTGTTAGTGGATCTGATCATTGTAAGAATATGCACGGTATGGGTAATATAAAAAAAGCTGCGATTTGCCGAGGTACATTGCCACACAGCATTTTTGGCTCTGAAATTAATGGCGTAAATGTTGCTCCCACCTCAAAGTTTCGCGCATCCGCCATATTATTTATACCAACTGCTGGAAATATAAAATACGGCTTTTGGGTGTCAACCAACGGTATAAGTTTTATATTAGGTTTCGCAGAGATCTATCATTTTTCTCCCTTTTTAGGATGAAGAGTAGACTAAAACATTAGCTTGGAGAGAGTTTAAGAGTCGTGTGACTTCAAAAGTCGATGTAGGTCTACTCACTCGCTCTCCGTGGACTGTGGAAGTGTGATGGTCCCTGCGGACTTCTCCCCGGGACTGTTCCCCCGGCTCCGCCTGACGCCTGCCCCATTCCTAACAACTGATGTCTTTTTGTAACCCCTCTCGGCCGGACTGGAACCTCGTGACCTAGGCTTCCTATTGTCGAAGTTATTCGTATCAGTCGAATTGTTCAAACCAATGGATTCCGGGCTCTTGGGTAGTGACCCGGGTCGCACGATCATCATACCGACGTCACTGGACATCTGATAGCATGACCTGCAGAAGACACAGGGACACAACCGTGAAACTAACACTTTGTTCAGATTTGTATTGACCATTCCGTGTATTCCACTGTAATTAATGTAATCGCTGATGATGGACCAGCGAGGTCTGAAGCATGTAGGAGTTTAATGTTTTGCAAATTGTAATTGTGAATTAAATGACGATTGTGTGCATGTGTTGGTTACAACTGTGGAAATTATGTACAATGTACGCAGTTCACTCACAAACCAATGCATTATTTATTGACTTGGTTAAAAGTTTTAACTTTACATTAAAATACACAACAATATCGCTCCTACATGTTTCAGTCATCAATGACCATCATCAGGGAGCTTTATCTGTACCTAACTAAAGTTATATTTATGTTAAAACACTCAGTAAAATTACATCTTTATATAAATTAGGTGATGTTGCAGCATGTCGTAGAGTGACATGCGCCGCTCTACATGTTGCCACATCACGTAAATACTCCATTTGTTGGTGACTGAACTACGTTGATTTCAAAATGCACGGTGCAACGATAAAAATTATGTGCAATATCTCTATTAATGGCTACGTGTGACTTGAAGTAGTTTATACTGAACTCTGCCTCAAGACATGGACACTAGCGGGCTGTTGTGCACATGTTAATGAGCCACCCAGTTCCATAGGCTGTGGGTAAGTTCACGATTAACTGAGGACCTATTAGTTTTCCAAGACGGGCCCTGCATCATGGAGGTAGTCATTTAAGAGATTTGAAACTGAAATGGCAATAAATATAGGGCTGTAATACTCTAGGCTGTGCCAGCAGGTAGCGGGGTAGGTAACTGCGAACACTACAGAGGTATTCGCTGTCCCCATTTACCATTTTATTTCTGTGGTGTTACAGTCAACTCTGGCCTAGGTCGCTTCGTTGTTGAGGTTTCCATATCACACACACAATTAGACACACACACACACAAAATTAGACACACACACAAACACACACAGTAAGAATCTTCTGCACGGGTGATCAGCTCGTCGTTGCCTACACCTAACACAATAAACAAAAAAGACGAACATCCATTCCCTTAGCATAATTCGAACCCGCCATCCCAGTAATTGAGCGGCTGTAGAACTTTTATCGAACTGAAATGTCAACGATTAATGTACGGAATGGGGTTATTCTTCACTGAAAGCAATTACTTCTGCCGTAGTGTTAGGAGTTTACTAAGAGTTAGGGACATCAATCACAAGGCAAAAGCCAACAATTCCACCATCAATCTAAGATGGTATATCCCCGTTGCGTTATTAAATAAAAATTGTTCTAAAATACCAAAACAAAAATCCAGTAGCCGAAAGGCATTGCATGATTTCAAAACTTTCGACCACACATACACAGAACTGGACGGGTGTCTTCTTTTTGTAAGTCTAAGACTGAACCCACTCTGGAAGATGAAGTAGCTTAGTGGGCCTTTTCAAACTGAATCATACTGCACGGACGAAATTCCACAATGGAAATCTTCATTGGACCAAACGACCGCTAATAAAATATATCTGACGGGCAATTTTCAGTTCTCTTTTTAGAGCAAACAAAGAAAACGATAAACAGATTTAAGCTGAATATAGCTGTAAAAGCCAGAGAATGCATTATGAAATAGAGTGACAAGGGAGATGAAAGATAGTATGAAACACGAATACCGTAAGAATAAAAATATAACGATATGTAAAGAACAGACGCAAGAAAAACTAACTGGGCCTACAAGGCTTGAGAAGAATTAGACAAAATGATGTGATGATTACTGACTTTTTTTTGTACATTGAAAGAGTGTCGTCTCCCAAATAGGTTAGTCGAAGGAAAACAAGAAAATAAATATTGTGCTGTTCCGGGCATTTCCATTACCATTCCAGAAGCCCCCATTTTTCGTGTTCATATTACACGAAGATAAAGAAATCTAGCCGAACACACATTTTTACCGTTAGAATACTGCTGTAACTCACCAGGGCAAGCGCACGTATAATTCACAAACCGTTAGCTACAGATAGGGGAACCGCATATAATTAGTCGGCTACTGTCTGCAGGTAGTTGCGACTCGCCACCAGGTCACTGCTGCACTTAAAGTGAGGCAGTAAAAATGACTACAGTTTGTGAACCCATTTCATGTGACAACAGAAATGAAAGGTTGCGCCAATTGTGTGAAAAATTAGTCCGTTCCAGTGCGACAGCTCATAGTTCAGTTGCAATGAATCATGCGGCCACGTTGAATACAGGAGATTAGGAGGGGGTAGGTGCGTCAAAACACAACTGTCTTTGTATTTGTTTCATTAGGCTGACGACATGTTTCGGCCACTGTGGGCCATCCTCAGGTCACAAAGTCGTCAGCCCAATAAACCAGATACAAAGACAGTTGCGTTTTGACGTACCTAACCCCTCGTAATTTGCATAAAACACAACGACGATGGGGCATCTAAAGATGAATACAGGAGATTTAAGTAAAATGTAGAGAAGAAACGATGACTAGAATTAAATTAAGAGGGAAAAATTTAAAGAATATAAGTAAGGCATTAACAAGGGAAAATAAGTTAAAGATAGAAGGCTGGGAAAAAAGAACAAATTAACAGATAAATACAGAATAGGTTATGGCATATAGGAAGCAAAGAAGATGAAAAGAGGATTCTCTTCTGCTGGGATATGGCGATGTGTCACCGAGTAACTGGATTCCATTCTATCAGGATATGGCGTTCTGTCATCGGGTAACTGGATTCCTTTTTGCTGGGATATGGCGTTGTGTCACTGGGTAACTGGGCTCCATTTTGCTGGAATATGGCATTGTGTCACCGGGTAACTGGATTCCATTCTGTTGGGATATGTCTTTGTGTCACTGGGTAACTGGATTCCATTCTGCTGGGATATGGCGTTGTGTCACTGGGTAAGTGGACTCCATTCTGCTGGGATATGGCATTGTGTCACCGGGTAACTGGATTCCATTCTGTTGAGATATGGCATTGTGTCCCTGGGTAACTGGATTCCATTCTGCTGGGATGTGGCATTGTGTCACTGGGTAACCGGATTCCATTCTGCTGGGATGTGGCGTTATGGCAATGGGTTACTGGACTCCAGCTTCTCTAGATGAAAAGCCCAAGAATGCCAGGAAGAGGGACAGGGGTTCACGTTCCTGTTCCTGGCATTCTTCTTGGAGAGCAGAAAGTTGCGATCCGATTACCAAGTGTCAATCACAGCGTCATATCCCAGCAGAAGGGAGTCTCAGCTGCAGCGCTGCTAAATACTTAACACTGGCAGGACAATATGAATCTAGGATAAAGAAACTGAAATAAAATTAGGACAGCAGGAAAGAAACACAAAATGTGATACGAACGGCGTAAAGGAGAGAAGATGAAAAAGAAGGGATCGGAAAATAATAATAATAATAATAAAATAATAATAATATTTATTTACTGCAATTGGGTTGTCACCAGTGACAGTGGTTATTTTACGTGTATACAAAATATGAAATTGGTTAATAATAAATTTAAGTCGGGAGGGCTACATGAGAAGCATGTGGTGGCAACTTGGAGTCCTGGGAACCATCTCAGAATATGCTTCTAGGCACAGGAAAACCAAGAAAAACCTGTGTCGAGGTGGCCGGTCGCAGGACCTTCCGAATACTGACTTCCAGCCAGCAGTCCGGCATCCAAAGAAGCCAAGAAAGCAGGTAAGAAATATAAACATTTATAAGTAAGGAGAAATTTGAAACAGCGATAAAAAGGAAAGGCTTGTAAATGCAAGAGAAAATAAGACTCAGGAAATAGGTTTAGAAATACAGTCAAGAAACAGGGAAAGAAATACGAAGGTGACACGTAAGGTGCACATAAGAAAAAAAATTGCAAGAAAGGATGGACTGGGAATGAAATGAATCCAGGGGAGAAATTCAAAGAAGACATGTAGGGGACAAGATGAGAAATTGAATTTAAAAAATGTTCTAGATAAAAGCCATCAAAGCACATCTGTATGGTGGCTAACAGCACCCGCTTCTATTACTCTTCCGACATGTTTCGGTCCATTTGAACCATTGCCAGGAATTACGCTTCTACAAGTTGCAGTGGAACGAAGAAGTTTACAACAATTTGTTAAACACCCGTTTTTGTTTTGTTCAAAAGTCCTGTGTTAACCGGCTCAAAATCCACCTCAGTTGCAACGCTGTAAAAAGCATCCACGTACCCGTGTTTAACAGAACACAAATCAATGTTTAATGACATATATGAAGTGTAATGAAAGGACATCCTGTTAACACCGATACATTTGTACTTGGAGGGTCTTTGTTGATGGCATTTTAAGTGAGAAACATGGCGGTTCATGAAACAATTAAAGAAGAATTACGTGAAATAAAATTAAGACATAAGAAAATAAAAGTATAATAGATCTGATTAAAATACAGAGTGACACAAAAAAACGGGAAATTTGAAATGCGTAGTGGCAGCCATGTACAATGGGCAGCACTGCGGAAGAGGGACCTTGAGCTACAGACATCTACAGGACGTAATTTTCAGACATTGATAATTTGGATTACTGTCTCTTAAAAGGCAAGTAATAATGGTTCAATTTCTGTCAATACATTTTTTTTTGTTGGATTTCTTCACTTTTTGTTGGATTTTTCAAAAGTTCCCGTTTTTTTGTGCCTCCCTGTAGGAAGGGAGGCAAACGATCAGAAACAGACAATACTAAATAATGTAAGAAGAAAAATAAAAATTCAAGGATGCATAAGAGAATATTCACAGAGGACATGAAACAAAACCATGAGTGATGAATAAGGAAAATGGTTGATTAAAAGAAATAAAGAAGTTAGCAAAAACGAGGAATAAAAATTAGGAAAGGAAACAGGAAGATAAAAGAAAAAATCTACACGAAAGAAAGAAAAAAATACGGCTAGAAAACAAAACAAAAACAAGCAAACGAACAAAGAAAAAAACAGCAGCCCTAGGTGGTGCACACGACACGTTGACTAGTGGGTCTACTGCAGACGCATTGTAACAAACCGATAAGTCCAACCGAGCCGTTCCGGTTGTACCGTACTGTACCACCGGTTGTCACAACACTACAGTTTACTGTGCGGCTTCCCTGTTACGTCAGTCAGTAGGTGTGTATTCTCGTAATGAGCTCGCCCGTCTTTACAAACACTCCACGAATATAAATTTGTCTCTGTCTGACAAACACATTTATTTCAAGTCTACAATCGCATAATAGAGATTAGCCATTTAATGACTGTCGCTCCTGCTTATTGTTCGCTTAGGCACTCAGTCTGTATGTCCAAGAGGACGCCACATTATATTCTTCAGCCAAGCAGTATTATTTCCAGTCTCTATCAGGCCTGTTATTATTCACAGTTAATTATGCATCAACGAATCATTCATACATTCGGTAAGACTCCTCACACTAAACAAGCCCAAACGTGGCGAAAATTCCAGATACCATAAAAACGATACACTTACAACATGGCTCATAGTTCCGCGGTTCGAATTTCGGTCACATGATCGGCTAAGTACAAAGAAACATCGGAGCGATGCCTGGAGATAGGTCACCATCGGTTCATGTCACATTTGTCCGAATTTACCATCCATGATCACCATTGTAATGTAGTCATATTATGCAGCTGATACAACGTAAATAAAAAAAGACGGAATTACACAAAAAGAAAAACATGCGAAGAAAGAAAGAGAGCAAGGAAGTAAGACGGAAACACTAACAAAAAGAAAGAAATGAAGAAGACTTTGATATAGGATATCCCGTTGTGACACTGCGCTACAAGCAGGAAGGTAGCGGGTTCGATTCCTTTGGGGTCATTGGGAATTTTCATTGACATTATCCTTCCGACCGCACTATGACTTTGGGATCAAATCCGGCCCTAACAGAAATGAGTACCAGGGGTAGCTACTGGGGGGTTAAGGCGGCCAGTGCGTAGGGCTAACAACATTGCCACCTTCAGGTGCCGATTGTCTTGAAATGCTTGAAGCCTCAAACTCCTGAAGCTCTAACAGCCTCTAAAGGACTGAGTAGGGACTGCTGTACCTTCGCCTTCCACCTATATCCCGTTGTGACGTAACACAAGATTATGAAGACTAAAATACCGGCAATCACAACTATACTATGCTGTTTATCTCACGTTAATTAATGATGCACGTTTGTGTAATTTACTTGTATAGTTTTACGTATTATGATTTCCATTTTATATATTTTCCTTGTAAGGTGAAGTTTCAACTGCTTAAAATAAAACAAATTTTGTATCGTACCGAGTGAGGTTTCTTAGACTGATTCGTCTGTCTGATGATGGCTTTGTTTAAGAAGCTGAAATAGGTAACGTTAAATAACGTGAGATGAATAGAAGAACGTAGTATACGTGTGACTGACGATATTGTAATCTTCCTAAAGAAAAAAAAATAAGCAATGAAGGAAACACAAAAACGGAGGAAAGAAGAAGACAGACATGTAGGTATAACGTAATATCGAGGCGCGTTCGTGTAACCACAGTTGCAGAGGAAACTCAATAATTACTACAAATTCTGAGTTTGTGTTTGTAGCCTTAGGTATCCGGCATGTAATGCGCAAGCGCCATATTGTCATCTGTGACAAGCCCAGCTCTACAGTATTTTTCTACATTATGTCATAAAAAATCATGGAACACTAAACGTGTGTTGTGATTTTTATCTACAACTTTGTCTCAAACATTTCTGATTCTAAGGAGAACTGGCCGCGATTTGATCAAAAATGTATATTGGTGCACGTGTAAAGTACCCGTTATTCTTGTCAGATTTTAATGAAACTCGAATTTTCTGGCAGGTTTTCGAAAAGTACTCAAATGTCAAATTTAATGAAAATATGCTCAGTGTGAGCCAAGTTTTTCCATGCGGACAGACGAACAGAAGGACAGACAAACATAACGGACCTAATGGTCGCTTTCGCAATTTTGCGAAAGCGACTAAAAAGGAAAGAAACAATCATACTCAAGAGGAACACATTCAAGAGATAATCACACATATGCTTATCTAAAGAAAGCCCTTCGTCAAGTTTCTTCATTGTTCAACAGCCCCCAGTGGGTCAGGTCTGCCTCATTATCGAGGCCTCACGATCACTCTCAGAAACACCACACTCGGCAGGTCCCTCTGCCCATCGCAGAGACATCTACCTGACTACATACAACACTCACAAGACACAAACATATATGCTCCTGGCGGGATTCGATCTCACAATTCCAGCGAGCGAGCGGCCGCAGACACACGTCTTAGACCGTGCGGACACTGGGATCGGCCTTTCGTCCGGTTGTATTTATACATGAGGGGAAAAGGTAGTACAATCCAAAATTCAGTTCACTGACCAGAAAAAGAGATCGAATACACACCACAAAGCTCTCCACAAAATCACTGCTCTTTTGTATGTTTACTGTATCATTGTGCGAGAAAAAATTTTATTCGTTCGCACTAATTTAAAATTGTACCTTGTCATACAGAACGTATCTCTCAAACATTCCTCACCGAAGAAACACAACAACTTAAAGTTAAACAATTACTAAACTATCTCGTGAAACACGACGTTTGCCGACCTTCTTTAGCTCACAGCGAGGCAGATACGCAGCCACCATTTCTCGTCCATTCCGTGTAACAACTTACCACTGCAGCAGGTACGTGACATGGGGGTACTTCGACTTAACTGCCCGCCCCGCTGCGAAACATTTGAAAGTCTACTTGTAGCGCCTGGTTAGTAGGCAATGCGCAATTACCGATCGAAACAAACCATTGGAACTGCCGACTTCCCTCACTTTGACACGTGACCCCATGCTGACGTCACATGTAAAAATGATCGAAACTTTCATTCCGTTTCTCAGCAACACATGTCATATGTGTTGCAAAGGTAGCCTACTTATGATAATCGAGGGGGTGGGGGAAAGCAGGGTTGACGGATGAATTTAATTTTGGTTCGTACTGGCCCAGTATGACCTCAGCTGCATATGAAATCTGCATAATGGGTCATCAAAGTTAATGCAATATATACAGCATGTACTACGAACTATAATACACGCGCGCGCGCGCGCACACACACACACACACACACACACACACATATATATATATATATCTTCTTCTTCAGGCACTGAACTTCCTTTAGTGGTTGAAGTTATGGCCTTCTCAACGACATCTTTCCATTTCCCTCGATCCTGGACACAGGTTATCCAATTTTTAACCTTCATTTGGCAAATGTCCTGTTTGACGTTATC
>Ga0123355_10004687_pt1 | contig 19913 bp, 18 predicted proteins | sample TergutEmb28metaG_3_FD_89872 | JGI IMG/M metagenome (GOLD analysis project Ga0123355, IMG submission 89872) | Embiratermes neotenicus P1 segment gut microbial communities from Petit-Saut dam, French Guiana - Emb289 P1 | ecosystem: Host-associated > Arthropoda: Insects > Digestive system > Gut ...
CGCCGGACTCCCAACTTCACTTTTCCCCCCTTTCCTCAGGACTTAAAATGGGGTACCCAAGTACTCCTAAAAAAACCAAACTTCCCTCCCCCCCCCCCCCCCCCCCCCCCCCCCCCCCCAAAAAAAAAAAGGTTCAGTGTTAGAATATATTTATAATGTAATGTGATGTTACATTTTATTTAATGCTGATTAGCATAATACCATTACTGGTATTGTAACTTCTTAATGTAACTGAATTTGTGAGGCACATTGGTATTATGGTTAAGTAGGAATTTGTACTGATGGTGGCAGAATGAGCTGAAACTGAATGTGGAACTGCTAAGCCAACATGGGCTTGCGGAGCAACGTTGTTTGTATGGGTAGGGTTTTCATTTGCTCATGATCTTCATAAGTTCTCAGTCAGTTTTATATCTGGTCGTTTGTTGTGAACAGTACTTTACAATAAACAGTCTTCATGTTGCCATCACTGAGTTGTTGCGTAGTACTTTGCTTCACATGTGGAATAATGATCTTGCAGTAGGTAGTTGCTTTATCTGCCCAACCACTCTGAGTTCATGGGTTCAAAAAATACCATGTTGTTTTTTGTCACATAGTACTGATTCATCATTGCAAGTACTTTACCAGTCCCTCCTTGAAGCTAATAAATCAGTAATAAATTAATAAAGTTAGTAAAGTATGTGCAGTGATGTGATCATTAGGCAAACACTGTTAATTACCTGGAAGTTAAATATGTCATTATCAGCAGTTATGCACAATAACTTGCAGGAATATATACTTTCTTCCATATTAACTTATTTACAATTCCATTAAATAAGCTTGCACTGGCTGTAGCATTGAATTACAATAATTCCCAGAATTCAGGACATGGGGACATTTCTAACCTTGGCACATTTCATAAATGAATACTAAAAGGAAAGTAATATGATATTATGGTTGCTGTGTTGACATTAGTTAGGCCTGTGGCAGATGTTTGTGTGATGTTTCTGAAGTATCCATATGGGATGGCTGCCTGTCCTGTGTTTTGGTTTCAGTAGAGCAAAGTACATCTCGTTGTCTGCTACATAATGTAAAATAATTTGAAGAATACTTCTTCTGGATTGTGGCACTGTGTAGTCTGGTAGAAATTTGTAAATGTTCAGGAGGATACTATTGGACCTATTTTCCATTATGATACAATAGTTGATATCTGTTTTCTGAGATTTCAATAAGTCATATGTACTGAACAGAATATTTATCTCATTTCTTCATATTAGGCAGTTATAAAAGAAGTAATTATGTAGGACTGTGTACTATCGTACACTGTCCTTATGAAGATTGTCTAAAGGTATGTGACAACAGCTGATTCATTATAAGAATATAATGGACTTTGTTCATTGTCTGAGATATATTTCATTACACCATGTTTTGGAAGTTGGCTCTGCATCTATCTTCAGGTCAAGTAATACGTACCAGGAAACTTATTCTGTTGGATACATTACATTGAGGTCATTTCTGTTATTGTCCCTGAGCTTCCACTTAAGGTTGTGTTTGGAGATTAAGCCAGTCAAATGTATTGAACAGAATGTTTTACAGTATTACTTTTACCTGATGATAGAAGCAGAGCAACCTTCTGAAACCCCTGTAGCATATATTTTTCATACAGTGGACACTGACCAGCTTACATTCTGTCTTTGTAAACTGGATTCGTCTGTATGATGGGAAGAGTCTAAAACGTAACAAAGCGAGGAAGCTATGACATTAAATTGTGGTATTACAGTTTAATGTAATATGGGAAGAAACAGTCTTCTACTTACCAGTACTTAGTGTCAAGCTGAATTCAAATTAAGAATGCAACTTCTGCCCCCTGCTCCTTCACCATGAAGAGAGATAGTAGTTACTTCTAATGGAAGTAAGAAACATAATTTATGTTAACATTTTATCATGTTAGGTTACATGAGTCTTGGTAGAAGTTTTGAAGGAAAGGTAATATTCTTTATTGACTTGAGATATATTGTAAAAGCATGTTGGAAATTTAAGTACTTTATATGCTGTGTGTATGGAAGAGGTTTCCTCAAGTAGTATGGAATTTGAGATGACTAGATATTTAAATATCAAGATATAAATTTTTCTGTGTACTCAAGGCATTCCATATGTTTCAGATCAGTCATGTTTATCACAGAATGAAATGTGACACATTCTTTGCAGCTTGCATGTGCTTAAAGCTCACTAGCTGGTATTTTGCATGGCAGCATGCTGCAGTGTTTAGCAGACTAGAATTAAATGCAAAGATGTGAACTGTCATTCTGTCCCTACTGCATTTTGTTTACAGGATACTAACAAAAGCTTACCATATAACTTTTTCACAAAAGTAGGTATTTCTTAATAGTTAATGCAGATGGTGCCTTTTGTAATACTGTGTTTCATAACCCTGAGTTTCATTGTTACTTGTTATTTTATTTGTGTTCATCATGACAACTAGAAGAGATGAATACAAATAAGCCAGATTTTAACTCCTGTGATGGCACTATGTGTTTGTGTTAAAAAATTAAATAAAAAACTGAATGAAACGTTCTGAAAGCTGACAGGTATATTCAGAATGTTTATACAGAATTTAATTAGGACAATTACTCTTGATGTTTGCAGGTTTTCTTTGATTTGATGCGTAAAATTGCGGCACAGAAAGCTGCTGAAAACAGCGTGGAGAAAAAAGAAGATATTGCAACTAAACGATGCTGTGAGATTCTGTAAAATAAAAGAATGGTAACACAAAACGTTTTACAGAAGGGCATAATTGTGGGTGAAGATGAAGGTGGTAATGCAGCTTGTGTTTTCATAATTGTGCTTGCTAGAATTGTGGTCCAGAACAATACAGAACTAGTATATTTAAATGAAAAGCTTTACATATTGATAGTTACAAAAATTGCATAGTATTTGAAATAGATATCAGTCAGCATGAGTTTTTCTTCTCAGTGACAGGCATTAATGCATTTCGTTTGTTGGCTATAATTTATATATTATGGTAATTGTTAGGAAAATTCCACACTACACAGATCATTCTAGCATCTCATTGTTAGCTGACAAAAGACTGATCATTAATAAGTAACAGGAGCTGTTGGCTATGATTACCTTCCCCCTCATGAACCTTATAGCATTTCTCTTTTGAGACAAGAAGGTTTAATTTGTTTTCAGTAATTAAACACTTGTGAGAGAAGTTAAAGTTATATTTCAAAATTGAATTGAAAATTTGTTTGTGTGTTATAGCCATTTTGTGCATTGTACAATTGATACATCTACAGACTTAATGAGGACTAGTATTTTGGTAGGTAATTGTGTTTGTTATTCTTATAATGATCTGAGAAGCACCCAGTAATGATGAGGAAAATTGCACTAATGTGTGTCAGCAGTGGTCTTCATTGTGTATCTTGGTGATGAAATGAAACTTTTATCCTTTTCAGTATCTTTGAATTTGTACTACAAGTTAGTTGCTTTGTGTTCTGTATTTGTAGACTGCCAACTCATGCAGGTTCCTTCCTTAGTTATTGGAACAGGTTTAAAAGTGTACTTTCTTCTCTGTCTCTGTTATACATCCATTATTGAGTGCAGTCTGGGTTACACTATGTTAAACTTCTGGTTTGCATTTTTTTTAACCCATCTGTCTTTCATGTTATGTAGATTGAAATACATTTTTGTGTTTGTCTGAAATCTGTGGCATGTTTTTTGTAGCACATGCATGATTAAAGTGTTTCTATTAACATCTTTTAAAGCTAAAACAGTGTGGAATTAAGCGTGTGAAGTATCATAAGAGGATACACACAGATCATTGAACAGGATGATGTCCAGCCATGGGCTGATTACGGACAAACAAAACTTCGCATTTTCCTGCTACCGTATGCCTGTGGCAAATTGGCTGTCACATCTCCATTAGACAATTGTAACATATTGGAGACACCAGACTAAAGAACCTGTTGTCCACAGTAGCTGAACCCTCGACCAAGACCAGACATGACATCAGATTTTAAGAAAAATTAATTCCCAGCAAGTTTCCTTACTTACTGTACCCTCGTCATCATGGAGACTACTGAAATACTCTGGTGCTTCCAAAACTTCAACTGGGAGAACAGGTAGAGGCTTTATTAAGTCTCATTTCCCATATTTTCCACCAGACTTTCTTCTTAGTCATATTGCCCCTTTCCATTGTATAGCACTGCCTATGCCTAATCCATACTCCTGATATGACACTTATATGTAAGGCCAGGGCCCCTTTCCAATGGATAGAACCTTCTTCATATCCCTACTGAGGGATCTGTGTGTCATGTATGTATTGGGTACATCCTCCTCCCACGACATTCATCCGGAAGATGACTGCTGCAGAACACACCAAAACACGAACAGGTTTAATACAATATGCAGCTACACCTTGAAATCTAAATTACGTATCAGTAAAGGAATTACAACAAATATATTAAGATAAAAAGTATGTTTTCAGGACCTGGTGCCAAAGTGTAACAGGATCTAGTATCAAGTGTATTGATAAATAATTGTGTTTGTAATGCATTTGTGTGGAGACAGGAGTCAGGTAGGTGATTAATAACAGTCTGCTTTTCAAGTACCAATTCATATAGTAGCTGTGGATTGTAAATTATGTGATGTAACATTTTGATATCTAAAGCTTGTTGCATTGAACAAAGGTACTCCCTTAAAAAGTGGACCTTGTCCTGCTTGAATCATTATGTTTGCTTGTGGTAATGCATTTCCCATTCAACTGTTTAGTGCTGTGACAGCATGGCTTGAGTGATGAATCCTATTCAATATTGCATGTGTGTAGTGCAACTCTATTTCAAATATGAGTCTGCTGGAATATGTTAACAGAAAATTGTGGTGGCGTTTTCAAAAGAATCACTTCCAAGAAGACAAAGTGTACAGTATTTGGTCAGTAAGCTGAAAACAACAGGATCTCTACCAGACAATAAGCTAGGAAGGAAACAAACTCTGCTGATGGATGCAAAATTGCATGATACTGGTGCTAGACTTAAAATTTTGCCAAGAATATCTCTTAAATAACTACCTCAGTAAATGAGTGTTTTGAAAACATCTGCAGGAAGGGCCACAAAATTGTCAAAACTACAACCATGTAAGACAGTTGATGCTTTGAAGGATAGAGTGCATAATATGAATCTCCACACTGGAAGAAGTAAGCAACCACAATCTGCCATGAGATTTCAACATTTCCCTGGGACATACTACAGAGAGTTAACAAAAACATGTTATGCGTGTATACAGATTGCTGTTGTTCAGGTGGGTGTTGTCAGCATCTGGTGTAGCACTGGTGAGTTCTTATTAGACTTTCCAAAGGTTATCATCACTGCAGAAGGATGTCTAGCTCCCTTCACTGACTGTTAACCCCCCTCCTCCCTGAAATGTGGAATGCAACCCACAGCTGGCTGAGTGTGCCACTGGCATTTCTTGGTCATCCAGAAGAAGGTCCATCCTGTATAAAACTTATGGATCACAAATTATGAGACTCACAATTTTCTGGCTTCCAAAGCCCATTATAGAGTGATTAAAGGCATAATATGTCTTCAGATCGTGTGTCATGCTATTGTATAATATTGTTGGCCATAAAAAAAAATTCGTGCAATACCGCTCTTCCATTCAAGCCCCATGTGTTTCCATTGTAATAATTATTATCAAGGATGGCCTTATACACAGTAACATGAGTTATTTTAGCTTTATGCATTAAAATGTAATCACATCCATCTAATAGACATAAAATTTCCAATTGTTATGGTACTGTATTTTACCTTCCAAAATCTTTACCTATTTCTTGGTTGCTCATGAAATTCTTAATATAGTCTTCTTTTCATACCTCTCTGTAACATAGCTGTAGGAGCAGTTTCTTTTTTAATTTTGTAGTCCTGTCCATTTGGAAAGTTATTGTCTGATAAGTGGCTCTTAGTTTGTGTTTCCAAATTATATGTGCCATCCAGATTCTTATAAGTGTATTTGCATAAGTTGCCAAAAGTGCCTAATTGCTTTGTCATGTCCGTCTACTGGTCCACATTTATCAGCTGAGCTCCTACCTGTCCACATGTGTCAGCTTGGCTCCCACTGGATAGGTTTTTGTGAAATTTGGTATTAGAGACTTTCACTAATATCTGTTCAGAAAATCTGAATTTGGTGAAAACCAGAGAAAAAAAATTGGGCACTTCACACAAAGGCCTGGTGTGTTTTATATTGTTCACAACAGCACATGTGGCTGAACAATACAAATGACAACAGTTGTGAAGATAACACATTGTTGTTTCCATGGCATTGAATGCATTGCTAAGTATACTGGTCCGTGTTTTTTTCCCACTGTTGCCATTGCCATTATCATATTCCTCTGTTTCTGTCTGCATGTGTTTAGTATCTTTCAATTCAGTTCTTGTATTTGCTCTTGTTTGAAGCCATTACATTCCATTGTCTTTATTACGGTTTGATACATCTTATTTTTCTTATCCTGATTTAACAGTAGATCATATAATCATTGTAACATGAAATGATGTGCTGCTGATTCTTTGTCTGTGACATTATTTGAATAATTACTGAGTGTTATATCAGTTGCAGAGGGTTTTCTAAATCTGTCAGGGTTTGTATGATTTTGATTTTTCTTAGTCAGTATGTCAATAAAAAAATCTCTCATTGTACATGCTACAGTTGCATTAAGATTCACTGCTTCATGTATCTTGTTAAAACTGTCTTTTTTACTTATCTCTTATGTCATTGTCTGGTTTTCACCATGAGTCAGGAGCATGCCATGCACATGTATGCTATAATAGATCAATGCTAAATTTTTCTTCCAACTTGTAAGATTTCAGACATTATCCCTGAAATTCATGCTACCTATTGATGCCCCTCTTTAAGGCTTGTAACAGGTTCCAAAGAACTGGGGGGGGGGGATCAAAATCAAAATTGTGTAATTAGTTGGTCATTTCTGTACTACAGGCACAGTCTGATTTATTTGATAGGTTCCTGAAGACCTGAAAGTCCAATTTTGTGCAGGTTGGAATTGAGTAGTGTTCAACTGTGTATAGGTGTGTGTGTGTATGTGTAGTATGCTAATACACCTAAGGAAACAAGTGACTTCTCAGCATCAGCTAAAACACAACATTGAGTGTGACTGACAGCACAAACATTCTCACCTATCAGTATTCCTCTGCTGCATCTGCCTCACTGCACTTTCATTCACACAATGACCAGCTTGGCATGTGTTTCATCTTTTTTATTATTTTAGTATTATTTATTATTATTTCTTGGGAAACTGCATGTGTGAAATAGTGTAAGTAATTGTGTGTCTGCCTTTGTCATCTGTTTTATTAGTTGTAGTAAACATTCTATGATTTTTGTGTACGTGTTTATAGGGATAAGATATAAATCTTTCTTGTCCAGTGTTACCAGTTTCAATTTTAAAAAGGCTGTTGACTGACTTCACAGAGTTTTATCATAAGTTTGTCATATGTTTATTAGCTGCCGTTGTGTCTGTTACAGGGTTAATGGACATACCATTCATATATAACTTAATTTTTGCTGTTATTGTGAATCCTTTCGGGTTTACTGTATGGTGGGATTCGTGCATATTCAAAAAATTCTAACAGTGTACATGATTGGGACCTACAACAATGTCATACAGAGTTATGAAAAAAATGTGTGAGAATTTCACGAGCAATCAAAGAGCAAATGTGGATTTTGGAAGGTGTTTTTAACCATTTTGAGTGATACCAACTTACATTAACAGCTGTGGATCCCTGGTCCATAGGAGTACTGCCATGTATTTATTACCCTAAAGAATGCACTCAAGCAGCACTGAAATTTCCTCATGCCTTGCCATAAAGACAGCAGGATGATCTGCTATCTTGTAAGGATTTCTTCCTTATATCAGTGACATTTTAATAGGCAGCAGTTAATAGTTATGGTGTATCATGTTCTGTAACCTTTTCTGAGCTGTAGAATTACTTTGTATCATTCATTGTTTAATAATTAACAGATATTTTGTGTTAAATGTAAATAGCTATATTTTGTGATGTAAACTTATACTAGATCATGTTACTGTGTATAACATCACCTTTGATAATGATCTTGAGTGAGATGGTGATTTTATAAGTTGTATTTTGTTGGTAATGTTTCAGTACTTGGGTAGATCTTCATTAATGCGAAGTTAAAGTAGTGGATTGGTCGGTCAAAAATTGCTTGCAGCTGAGCTGAATGACATAAATCCAGTCTCGATTGAGAACCATTGATCTCAGATTTTTGTGCCCTTTGTTCAGAATTCATTGCCATTGTATTATTACTAAAAATATATTTTTGTTGTTTGGGACTGGTAGCAAATTTATTTTCAGAATACAGTGTGGAATGTGTGAGGCTATAACTGGGGTAAATAACTTATTCATACTTGGAAATTAACCTTTAGTCAAACAGCGTGGGTATTGAAATTTTGGCACCTATTTTATAAAGAATGTATTATTTGAACAATAAAAGATAAAATTGTGAAATCAGCAGCATTTTGTGTATGATAACACAGACATTATGTAGCCTGTCTTAAAATGCAGTAAACTTCCTTGTTGCATAAATATATAGAATGAATTACTAGGGGTGATTTCTTATGTACATTTGTGTATGCAAATGCAGGTCTTTGAAGGAAAAGCAGGATTATCACACAACATTTGGGCCTTTTTGCATATTTGGGATGATGGTCACAAGAATAGCTTGTGTAATATGATTCCAGCATTACACCATTAGGATATAAACCAAGGTTATGCCTTGTGGTTATTAAAGGAAATTGTGTTACCTGAGCAATAAGCATAAGTTTTGTTTACTTTTTTGAAATTCTGAGTGGAAACAATGCATAAAGTTGATTTTCAAGTGTTCCTTCACAATGTTAGTAATAACACTTTAAGCAACTGTTTTGTTCATATGTGGTTTATAACAATAGTAAGAACCTGTTCCTTAATGCTTTTAGCTGTTCAGATGCATTGTAAACCAGATATGTACAGCATGCCTTCAGTTATCTGTAACAGAGTTTCCAGATGGCTAAGCCACATTTGGAGGCAGATCTTCACTGTGTAATCTGCTTCCATGTATTTCAGTTGTAGGTGAATTTTAAGTACAGTATATATGTTAGTGGATACAAATTGGTCATCCACTCTTGTAGGGTTTCTTGTTGCTTGGCAGGTGTGAGCATATTCAATGCACATAATTTTTTTACTATAATGGGCACAGAATCAGAATTTGGGGGTGAAGGGTACTGAGAAATCGGACAGTGTCTGAAGTATTAGTCTAAGTGACTGTTATACACCATTTTCAGAAAACTTCAGGCTTAAGAAATGGCAAATGCTTCCTGTGTGCAAAATTTTGGAGACATTTGTAATTCAATAAATCAAGTAAGTTCATTGTACATTATTATAATGTTACAGTTGTTTAAACTAGATTAACAGTACTGAAAGTAAAACATTGTTTTTTCAGCATCATTTATTGAACAAAATTGATATAACGATTTATTGTGGAATACCGAATAAAAATAGTATTATTTAAAAAATTTAGTTTTGTAGTATCCATATTTAACATGCATGTCATCATATCATCTGTGTGAAAAGTGGATAAGTGAGTGTTGCTTTTTTGAGCAGGAAGAATGTTACAAGGGTCTAGACAAAAATTCATCTCACTTTAGCTGTGAAACATAACCTGTTGCACTGGTCATATATTTCATTAAGTTTATACTGACATACAGTGTTTTTTTTTTTTTTTTTAATACTGTTTGTATTTCGTTTTTTTTAATTTCCCCATATCAGGGTTTAGTGGTATATGCAAAACCACAGACATGATATTTATGTTCTGGGGAATGCAAGGAAGTGTGCATCTAGGACTTGATCCTCATACAGTTGTACTAGTACTGTTACTGTAACAGATTTTTGTTCTGCCAAAGAATAAGACCACAACATTCACATTTGTAAATTTTATTTATTTATTTATTTATTTATTTTTCATACTCTAAATAATGTCTTCAGTTGGTACATTATCATTAAGTTAAATAATAAGTAATGTCCTCCTTCCTTGAGGAATTTTATAGGACATAGTAAGAACTATTTATTCTGTCTATTGAGGAAGCACTTAACTTGCAGCCTGATTGACTGACCGACTGACATAGTTTTATGTGAATGCTGGTACTGATTTACAGAATAGAGAAATCTAGGAGTACTATACAGTGTAAACTTATGCTTGGTATGTTTATTGACATTTATCATCTACATATAATATAAGTTGTTAGTAATTGTAGTGCTGTACACTTACACCATTTGTAACAGGAACTCTTTTTGTAAGCAAATGAAATTTCTGGTAAAGTTGGGATGTTGAATTTGTGCAAAAAATGAAATGATATCTGCCTGCCAGGTTCTGTGGATGCCCAAAATTGTGAAGAAACTAGAGATAAAAATAACAGAATTCAGTGCCTGTACTGATATCCAGTTCTTGAGTCTTCAGAAGTGTTCTGCATACAAGTACTATATTAGTGAGAAGTTTGACGCATACAGAATGACGTTTGTTCGTCACTTGTTATCGGTATGTACTGTACCTTGTATACATGTGCACATCTGTATGTGTATTGTGGCCACAATATGTGACAGAACATCTGTAATGCTTAACACACAACTCATTGTTGCTTGCCAGAATAATGCAAATGAACATGATTCAAAACTTATTTTCATGATAATTCAAGACAGAGATGTGACATAATTTTATGTATCCTCAATCCATGGTCTGCATTCTTCATCTTATATTGAGATTCATTGGTATTCCTTATGCATAGCGAGGGGCCTCTTTTTTCCTGGTATGTCAGAACCTGTGTTTTGGAACTGTTCATATTTTTCTAACCTTATTCCCAGGGACTTAAATTTGAATGCATTGTTTTTCATCTACTTGCTGTAATGGCCACTGACTATAATGAGCCTTAGTTTTCAAGAATAGTAATAAAACGTATAAGACATATGTCACATGACTGGGCTCTAGTTCCTGCCAAGCCCGGCCTTCAAGGCTGAATACTAATGAATGAATAAGACATATAATGTAAATAAAAGAACTTGTAAACTTGTGCTGTTTCTCCACTTGTATTGTTATTTTCTGTGTTTCTCTTCCATTTTTTTAAATTGCTGTAGTAGTTGTATCTTCCTATGATAAAACTCTTCCAAAGTGATTTAGCTGCTGTTCTGTTTTATTAAAGACATATTCTAAGGATGAACTTTAGAAAGCATGTGGCAGCTTATTTCTCTGCCTCTCTCTCTCTTCATTCATGGATGTTTGCTTATGAACTGTAAAAGGATACTTTTCCTGCTATTCTCACATTATTAATAACAGTTACAGAGTAACCACTGTATGTTGAGTGTTATATGGCGTACATGGATTTTGTGTCTCTGCAAATGTAAATAAACGACAGTTGTGTAATGGGCAGTCATTCCTAATTGAAAAGCAAGATATGTAGGACCAGCATAAGATTGTCACAGCATTAAGTAGTGAAGGTTTCAATCTTCTGTAAAGTGATGCTGTATGGTTGACTGCCCTTTGCAGTGCCGCTTGTTATACTCCATTTTCTCCCTGCACGATTTTCTTTATGTGTCTTGTACTTTTATTAATGTTTATTCGACTTTATTCTACTTTTGTCTTTGTCATCTTTTATAAATCTCCTTCCTGCACATCTTAAGTTTTTCTGTTAGCATTTACCGCAGCATCTCTCCTTTCAAAACAGCCCATTGCATCACCAGTAATTTTTATTGGTTCACTGATACGTCTTATATTCCCAAGTCCCCCCTTCCCTATATCCATACTGAATCTTCCTAATCAGCTTATTGCTGTGCCTGAAGAGGATGGCAGTAGATTCCTCTGAAACATTTACATCTATGAACCAAACTAAACATCACATCCTAGAAGACTAATATGAATGAAGGAACAGGTTCTTATTCCAGAGGAAAACTAACATCAGTTACGTGATTTGATGAGTTTGTTACTTTCAGAATCATAATGTCTATTTTTTCATGTGTGTGTTTTTAAGGATCCATAGTCTGGTGTTTCTTATTTTCTGTGCTTTTATATAAAGCCTGAGTGGAGGAATTGTCTTCATGGAGGCTTGCTATGAAAACTAAACTGTGTCAGTACATTGTTAACCTTCTGCTTTGTATGTGAATGACTGACATGAACACTTGTAGCTCTTCACATGTAGGACACTGTACAGTAGTGATTGATTACCGTAGTTTTGTCAGTGTGACAAAGGAGAGCTTGATGGAGTGGTATTCTGTATAATTACAGAGTTAAAAGCCTTAACACAGTGTATGGTATTGCAGTTTCTTCCTATTAATTTGTACAAGTTGGATGCAGTGTAAAAGAATTTTGTAATATGACTGTAGATATTTTTAATCATAATTGATACAGTTTACCATAAGGTGATTGTTGCAGACAGATTTGTTGGAAAACAAAGATTAAGAAAGATATGAATAAAGCAGTGCTTATATGCATTGGTAATTTTATACATCTCTCTGTCTCAGAAGTTGAACTTTTCAACTTCTGTCATTACCATTTGTTGTAATAATAGGGCTGTTGAGCATTGTGTTGAATACAAAACATTCTTGATACATTTAATTACAGTGAGAACTATGTATGATTTGTTGGCAGTATATGGCCCCATGCACTTCTGTCCAGTCACTGATTCCAGTCTGCATCTGCAGGTACATTGGTGTCTATAGGAAATGGTTCAGACAAAAAATGATTTGAACTGTTAGAAATACAAATTGTGTACCATTTTACATGGATAGATGGGACAGTAAGAATACATAGTGAATATTTACTTACTCAGCAACTTTTTATTCAAACTAACGTTTATCAGGAAAAAATAGGAGAGTGACATACTTTTCCACATAGTCACCCTGAAGGTTCAGGCATTTGTTACTATGTGTTATCAATGAAAGTGTCTGGGCTTTGTAAATGGAACCACACTGATATGGCGTCTTGCACTTCTGCAACATTTTGAAATCTGTGACCTTCATTCCCTGAGGAATGGTATAAAAATTAATTTGCCATAACAGTTTGGATTTATTGTTACTTCACAAGATAGACCCTTTGATTTTTCATGCATTCACTGCACACAAGGCTCTAGTCCTCAGAACATGCAAAATTCCTTCATAAACTGTATGGGGATTTTTGGAATACCTATATTTCTTCATTAGCTGTTTGTGTTCCTACTTAATGTAAGCCATGCCTCATTGGATAACAATGCAAGTTCTGAATCAAGAAATACATAGGGTATCAAATGTTGCAATCACATGCAATATTCCTTCCCAGTCTGGAGGAAAGAGTTCTTGTATGGTTATGGTCTTGAAAGTTCTGTTGCTCCACTTTAAGGACTACCATGTGGAAAGACTTTTGGGGTTTCCATTCAAGTTCAGTGTAGTATAGTTCTCATCAGTTACAATATCATGTTTTCATGTTAGCTTTTGTCCAACATGGAATCTGTCTCTAATAACTTCCTGCTAGTTTGTTTCAAACAGGATATTTTTCATAAAATATATGGTGATATATTTTTCATGATACATACTTTTCAGAAGTATTGTTCAACTGAATATGTGTCAGAAGCATACTAAGACCTGTACTCTATGACCAACATAAGATCACTGTACACCCTTACTGTGGCTCACATTCCCATGCTGATAACACAGCGGTTGTGTTGGCTAGTATTAACAGAGACCGTATACGTATACATCTGGAGTTACATTTTGTTCTGTCACAGCCAGATCTTCTGTGTGAGAAAGTAGTGCACAGTGTAAGTGAAATATACTGTTCAGGGAGCATTTATTCTGGTAAATGTGTTCGAAGTTCTTCATATGAGTGATATTTGAATTACTAAAAGCATTTAAATTTTACATCAAATAAACATGTCGCAACAGTCTGACTGACTGACTGACCCAGTCCAGGATGTCTTGGTTTGATTCCCAGTATGGCAATCTTTTCTCTTTGCCATCATGTCCATACTGGCTTAGTCATCCACTCAGCATCCTGTTCACTAGCAAATGGGTGCATATCCTCCATCTAGTGCTAAGATTATGCACTGTTTTATTGGAGTACCTTTAGGACTGATAAGATATTCTGACTACTGCATTCTTCACTTCTTTGTTAATATAACCACAATATTTATAGTGCACTGGTATTGACATTTTACTTTAGTAAATGAAGTACCATTCTGTGTGTTATAAATTTATAATTTAATTTACCATGTAGGCTCAAGAGTACTGCGACAAATTCATGCTGTGTGAACTGGCTGTGAAATTTAACTTTGAAGTGTTCTCATCAAACTTCCACTTCATGAGAAAGTACAATATGTATGTGGTGGTCTTGTGCTGCTAGTGGGACTTGACTTTCAGATAAGTTACAACATAATAACCACTTTGTTTTGTTACATTTTATGACTGTGTACACCTGTATGAGAGCTCCAAAGTGCTTGGTGCTTGGTGCCAGGCATAGAGGAGGGCTGGCCAACATGCAACCCTCAAGGAAAGTATCTGCAGGCCTCAGTCACCTGAACAGTTTCGGTGATGTAACTTAACAGACATAATATGTCTACAGAACATGGTATGGCAACTTAATAAACAGCAATAAGACAAATGTCATGTTTGTACATAAGGGAATTCTAGTTAATTCAGTCCCCTCTTCCCTGTCAGTGAATGTATACACAAGTGCAGCCCTCTGGTGAGTCAGACTGTACTGAGTTTAAGATGTTTGTCAAATAAACTTGCCATCATTTCTATTGAAGGCAATGTGAAACTGGTGGTAGATATAGACTATAAAGGACAATGTACTTGCAAATCATCCTGTATACCAAAACCAATGTGTTTGCTTACACCAGTAAGCCACCTATTACATTGCCTCGTAGTGTGGCAAGGTGCATGCTGCTGTCAATGGAACAAAATGAGATAGTCCTAAGGGCCTTCTCTGATGTAGATTGGGCATCTGATGTATCCTTATTTGCAGCAGTAGCAAAGGCCACCAAACGAATGGAGTTGAGCCTACTATTTGCACTATGCAGGGAAGCTGAAACAGTAACCACAGTGACAGGATAAACCCTCAGGGGTTCCAAAACAACGGGGTGTCCATGGGTAGGGGTTTATTATCTCTGCTGTGGAATGGGGTGATGTATTTGGAGCACACTGATGTTGATGGTTATATCATGGGGTATTTAGACAGTGTGTATTGGTCCTAATAAATAGGAAAGTCCCTCAGACTGTGTCTAATTTACAGCATACAGCTCTGATAAACCAAATGTCAAGCTAAATAAAATGGTAGTTGTCTGTTTTCCAATGAACATGAATATAAATGGCCTTAGAGAATAAATGTTTGGTATAATACTATTGTCAAAATTAGCCTAATTTTGGACAAGGTACTAACATGGAAGAAAGAGCTGGACAAAGTCACAAACAGGACCTGTGGGACATTCTGAAACTCTATGGGCATGTGTAGTATTGGATATTCACCATGGTGGTAAGACCTGTAATTACCTACACCACTGCAGTATGGAATCCCAGGGCCACAAGTAAAACTATCAGGGACAAACTAAGCAAACTACAAAGCCTGTCCTATGTGGATATCACTAGACACGTAAAGTTGACTCCTGCAGGAGCATCTGAGGTTTTTGAAGTGCATGACAGGCCTATAGTGTCATGTATAACACCGTAACAATATCAGCCAATTCTTCCATTACTCTTATAAGTATGGACTGTAAATCTCTTGCTACTATGGGTTTATTGTCCATGTTTGCAATCAGTGTCAGTAGACTTACATTAATAACTCTAAAACCAACATTAGTTCAATAGAAATTCAGTGATTCAATGTGTCATTTCTTTCATGAAGTTTTCATAAAGGTTAAATTAAAAATTCCCAATCCAATACTGTACTGAAAATAATTTTACACAAAATTCTTTGTGCATATGCAAGCTGTTCAGTTCTTACCTAATTTATCTGCAGACAGTATTAGTGCCAAAAAAAGGCCTTAAAATGTAAAATTCTGTGTGAGATCTGCACTCTTTTGGGACTTCATGCAGTGCAGAATGAAATGTGAAGTTTTGTTTTTGTTTTAGTGTCAAATTCCCATAACTCTGCATCATTTAATATGCATCAAATAGAACTGGATAGAAGAGTGGTCAAACACCAAGAGCCACATGACCACAAGATCCAAGTTTGTTGGCCACGCATAATAGTCTTATCTTGTCAGGCGATGTAACACTGCAAAGTTACGTAGAATTGCATGATTTGAGGCTTCTGCTATTGTGTAAATGAGATTTATGCTGTTTTAGGATTTTATGCAGCATAGAATGATAGTTTTTTACTGATGTTGCAGGAAGAGTTTCAGAAATGTCAGTAAGAAACTACCATTTCCCAAAACACGAGTCAGAAACTATCATTCTGTGCTGCATAAAATACCTAAAGAGTGCATATCTCATTTACACAGTGGCAGAAACCTCAAATCATGCAATTCACTGTAACCTTACAGTGTTACATGGCCTGGCAAGATAAAACTGTTATGTGTGACCCACAAATTTGAATTTTTGGCCATGTGGTCCGTGGCATTTGACCACTCTTCTGTTCAGTTTTATTTAATTAATTTTAAAGTATTCAGAGTTACAGAAAATTGACTCTAAAACAAAAACAAAAGTTCACATATCATGTTGTCTCTTATGAACAGTTTAATTTTGCGTAATCTTTGTTATGTATCCTAATAATTTGGTGAGCTCAGACATTCCTCTTTACACCTTGCGAGAAGCAAGGTGTAAAGAGGAATTTCAAACTTGCTTAACACTTTTGAATCCCATGGTTTTGTCTGTCTGGTGGCCACAGATTTAAAGGCTTATGCAAACTGTCCCCTTGGCACTAAAACTGGGTTGGTGCTACCATCTGAGTGGTACTCAATCCTCAGTTCATTCGAAAGGCGGGCTTATTCACATGTGAGAGCATTGTGTCACCATCACATGGCTGTTTTTTTTTTTTTTTTGCAGCTCATCAGTTTCTGATTTTATACTGGTGTTGGTCGGAAAAATTAGGTGATTGGTTTGCACTAATATCACTGCTAATAATGTTATGAGGGGGTTTAAAAATTATTACAACTATTTTGAAAGTAAAATGCCTTAGAATAATTATAATTATAGTGGTTTCAGAAAATAACCACTGGGGATATTGTGTATTTTCTGTCTCTGATTCATACAGATTATAATGGCAGCAGAAAGGGTTTTGGATCCCTCATTGATAATGTAGATATTTGACGACAATACCAGTGATCCTGATACCGCTCCATCTGATGACAGCAGTGATTACAGGATGGCTCCAGGAAAACATGTGCATTACCTATACTTGAGCATGTACCAGACATCAGTACAGTTAAATGCCAACAGTCCTGCACAGTGAATGTCTTCTGACAGGAAAATCACTAGCAAACAGACATACTACCAACAACATTTGATCTGGAAGGAGGATATTGTACCATAGCAAGTAAAATATTTTAGTGAAGAATTTGGTGACAATATAAGAGACACCTGTGAAACTCTTGTTGATTTGTTTCACTGTTTGTTTGCTAAAGACATCATACATCCCCTGATATATCAAACTAATGTATGTGCCACACAGAAACAAGGAGGTGGCTCATATTTTCAACCACCAAACTGCAAAGAAATGCAATAATTCTTGCTGTCAATATCCTTGTGGGAATTAAGAAGCTGCCAAGCTATAAGTACTATTGGTGGTCATCGGACAAGGTGATTAAGAGATTCATTCATAGCATCCATAATATGCAGGAATCATTTTGAATGGTTCTTAAGCCATTTTCACGCAAATGACAATTGCAAACTGCCATCAAGGAATGACCACAATTACAACAAACTATACAAGATTCATCCCTTGATAGAAATGTCTAAAACATGCAAGCATACCACAAACTAACCGAAGTCCAGTCAATTGATGAATCACTAATTCGATGCAACATACACTCCACTCTCTGTCAATACATGCCTCAGAAACCAATACAGTTAGGGTACAAAGTGTGAATACATGCAAGTGACAATGGTTTTATGTCTGAATGCTGAATGCCAGATATACACTGGTAAAATTGGTCAGGCAGCAGAGAAGAATTTGGGAGCTAGAGTAATTTATGATCTAACGAAAGATCTTGAAGAAAAACAGCATTGCACATATTTTGACAGTTACTTTAGATACGTGACATTCATGAAGGCTCTGAAAGACAAAAAAGGAATTCATGTCTCTGGCACAGAGGAAAGGGAAAGAGTAGGAATGCCAAAAATTGTGTGTGTGTAAGTCATATGAGAAGAGGCAACTCTGATGATAGGAGCACCAACAGTGTCATCGCTGCAACATTATGAAAGTACAGATTACAGATTTTTATCAAAAATACACAGGAGGCCATTGAAAAAAAATGAACCCAATTGAAGTTTCTTTAGAGCTTACATAAGCCTATGATGTATTAAATCATGAAGTATTATTGTCTAAACTAAACTCCTATGGTATTAGAAGTGTGGCAAACTTATGGTTTGAATCCTACCCTTCACACCAGAAACAATGTGTGGAAATAAATAGCATGAGAAAAGGAATATATGTCTTGACTACAAGGGAAACTGACCATGGTGTGCCACAGGGTTCAATTCTTTGTCCAATACTATATTCATTATACATAAATGACATACCCCTAAATATTATTAGATCCAAAATAGTGTTATTTGCAGATGACACAAATATATTAGTATCAGATGGAAATATATTCAACCTCCAGTATAAACTAAACAATATTATGACTGAATTGCAAACATGGTTTACACTAAGTAGTCTTGTAGTTAATGTTGAAAAGACGTTAGCAATGTCTTTCCATTCCATGAAGAATAAAAAGCCAGTGTTACCACATGCTATATTTGAAGGTAGAGATATTCCATACAACACTGAAACAAAATTTTTGGGCATATACGTTAATGAAAATATGAAATGGAATAATCACATTAAATACTTAAGTTCAAAACTAAAATACAAGCTAATATGTCTTAAGAACCATGTACTTTACATGCTTTTGTGTTCATTTGAGATTTGGTTTGACCCTGTGGGGTGGTGATCCTGAAAGCATAAGATTTTTTTATTACAAATGAAAGTTTTAAGAATGATAGGTAAAGCAGGCTCACATGATTCTTGCAGGAATATTTTTAAAGATCTGAATATACTTCCTTTGCCTTGTCTGTACATAAGTGAGGTTGTGTGTTGTGTAAAATCAGACATGGGAAAGATGAAATATAATGAAGAAGTACAAGACCATTGTACATGCCAAACATCAGATCTTCATACTCAATTCTGCAGAACTACACTTTTTAAAAACAGTAGTGCAAATGTTGGTATAAAATTGTACAATAAATTGTCTAACATAATAAAGATATTAAACAAGATACAGGAATTTAAAAGAAGACAAAAGTATTTTTTACTGCAACACATTTTATATTCAGTGGATGAACGTATGTCCTCTTAGGTTCCACTGTTACTCAATTATTTATTATTATGTACACTTTATTCTTAGTATTTAGTAGTTCCACCAAACAGGATACTAAAAAATTATACGTTAATGTGTGAGTTTTAATTATACTTTATATTACTATGTTTCACTATTGATGTAAATGTATTGCAAGTTCCTTTATTATGTATATTGTATATGAATGTTTTTATGTTAATGTAGGGAATGTAGACTGAGCTTGAAATGTCCAGTGTCATATTTGTGACTGGATGGTCTGAATGGAAGTACAGAAAAGGCACCCTATTTCTGTCCAGCTGGCATGATTTGACTACTGTCAGCTCTGTGACAAGGAAGAAAACAGGTGGGATTTCTGAGAATA
>Ga0123355_10004688_pt1 | contig 19908 bp, 20 predicted proteins | sample TergutEmb28metaG_3_FD_89872 | JGI IMG/M metagenome (GOLD analysis project Ga0123355, IMG submission 89872) | Embiratermes neotenicus P1 segment gut microbial communities from Petit-Saut dam, French Guiana - Emb289 P1 | ecosystem: Host-associated > Arthropoda: Insects > Digestive system > Gut ...
GAAGCCGGTGCGCGTAAGCGCAGGCCACCCGGCCAATATTCGCGAAGCGAATATGTGAGGGCGGGTTCTCGGACGAAGCTTGAGGCGATTTTCAACTTAATTCACTATAAATTTTTTCAGTTGGTTAGTGACACTACATATGCACTAACCAACTGAAAAAACAAGCACGTTGGGAAGCCTTCACCTATGTGTCTTTGTTACACAAATGTGGTATACTATCGACAAAAAACATGGAGTTGAAACATACCTATGCGCGCAAGAAAAAAGAAATGGGCACCGGCAGAACTGGAAAACAACCCTCGCATTTTACGGGATTTAGAAGCTTACGAAGGCAAAAGCCTTAAAAATTATTTTCACAACAGCAACCCCATACACCTGGAAATTGGGTGCGGCAAAGGACGCTTTATCACAGAAACATCCTTACGCCACCCGGATATAAACTATATCGCCATAGAGCGCGACCCTACAATACTTGCAACCGCCGCAAGGCGTGCACAGCAAGTGAATGCAGGTTCGCTTATTTTCGTTTTGGAAGATGTGGACAACCTTTTAGAATATTTCAAACCGGGGGATATTTCGCGGCTGTACATTAACTTTTGCGACCCATGGCCGGGCAAAAAAAAGTGGGCTAAGCGCCGCTTAACCCACGATAAATATTTAGCCAAGTACGAAGCATTACAAATACCGGAATTATTCTTCAAAACCGATAATCAAATACTCTTTGAAGCGTCTCTCGAGAGCTTTAGCCGCATGAAATGGACGCTTCAAAATGTATCACTTGACTTGCACAATTCCAAAATGGAAGACAATATTATGACCGAATATGAAGAAAAATTCTCCCCACACGGGCCAATTTATAGGTTGGAAGCTTTTCCCCCAAACTTGCATACGATAGAGTAAAAAGGAGCGATGCAACTATGCTATACAACCGCAAACGCATCCAAAACCGCATTTTACAGGCTATGTACCGCCCAAAAGTTTCCCGCAGCCGCCTAATATCAGGTAATGCGCGAACCTTTTTAGACGAACTGGAAAATACGCTGGAGGAAAAGATAGCCCCGTTACTATCCGACCTGTTCTAAGGCTTAGTACCTTACCGCCGCCATCTCTAAAGCAGCTTTTACAGCACGGTGCAAAATATTTGTTGTAACCGGGTAATCTGTAGACGGGCTGATATACGCAGACTGATGCCGCAGTACCTCTTGTGCCAGATCATGCATCCGCGGCTCAAACAGCGGGAAAAACACGCGTTGAATCTCCACCATGTCAGACATGTATACGGAAAGTATTTCTGTTTCGCTTACAGTAACGCGCACTTCTACAGGCTTATTGTTTAGTACAATTGTAGATGCATATGTACCGGGCACGAAAATACCTTCTGTCCCCGGCATTTGCGGCGTACGGCTGCTGCGCCCCGGAACAAGAAACACCAATGCTAAAATAATCAGCACCAGCCCCACAAGCACTATTGCACCTATTTTTATTAAATCCTTCATTCGTAGAACCAAAAATTTTGTTCCACCCATTTGCATTATTCCTTTCATTAATGTTCAATATGTACTGTTATATCTATGATGGTCTTACTCCGATTATTCCAGTGGCATGAAAAAGCGCGCTTACGCGCGAGTTTCGTACAGAGCAATTTCCTAGAGCATAAAAAAACTCCCAACATCTGTATCATGCAGATGACGGGAGCTTTTTTATGCTCGTAAATATTTACTTTTTCTTTGCCGCTACTACAAAGCCTGTGGAAACAGCGGCGGCAACTAAGTACAACACAATAGACGTGTAAAATCCTACAGACGGACGCACAGAAACGAACGGAAGAGTAATGCTTCCCCTCGCCGTAAAAAGCAAAACAAACCCAAGTGCAGACAGCCCCGCTGTAATCACGAACAGCTTTCCTTTGACAAAAACAACCGATTTCTCAATTTCTTTTTTGAACTGAAACAATGCGAAAATTACAATGGGTATCAAAAATAGAAAGATTCCTGAAAAACTCCAATATCCCCTGCCAAACGCAACACGAAAACCATTAATAGAGCTGGCAGTTCTTATTCCAAAAACATGAACTGCAATTGAGTAAAATGGCAGGAATAACGAAATAAAGAGCAAAGCAGACAACCCCTTAAATACCAGCCCAGCCTTAAGTAACGTACCCACAACTGTAATGGTTGCATTATCTTCGTCCGCTACACTCAATTTTGCAAAACCACCTACTTCCAGCTCGCACTCGCCGGGTGGGTTCACTTGGTTGTTTTCCGAAAGCCCTCCTGTTGGGGAGCCACATACACTGCAAAACCGAACACCATCTTCAATTTCATTGCCGCATTTGCTACAGATCATAACAACATCCTCCTCTTATTTACAGTTATAGTGAATTTAGTTGAAAACAGTCCGAAAGCGAGGCCGAAACCCGCGGCAGTAGGCGGGTTCTCGGACGAAGCTTGAGGCGATTTTCAATTTAATTCACTACACTTTTGACTGAACAACAATGCGCCCCCTTCGCCGTTGCGTTCTTTTCTGTATCATTTCCCATAGGAATTTACTCCTTGGGTTTGTTATACATGATTTTGGCTAGGAATTCAAGTATTTACTTGTATCTATAATACTCCGGATACCGCGCATACCTTGCGTGAAGCTTCTTGCGCAAACGTTTCTTTCGTTTTGCAAAATGAACCACTAGCGATATTATGAACATAATGGCTGACATGGCTATTGGTACAACCAGTGTCAAAAAAATTTCACTTTTCCAAAAAGATATTTCGTAGGCGCCGATATAAGAATAATCATCCTGATAATACTGCGGTACGTATGCGACACTTCCCCCTGCCGTATAAGGAGTAGCTGCGACTACGGGCTCTGGCACATATTCCGGCACAGACTTTGCCGCCCGAAGCAATGCACTGCCAATACGAAAATCTTGTACATACATTGCCACACTGCCCAAAACCACTCCTTCTTCTATTGGAGCAGCCAGCCCTTGTGGGATAGAAAATGCGTAGCGCAAAAGAGACGTATCAAACTCCGGCGGCAGGTAGAAATAAATATTATCATTTGCGCGAAGGGGCAGCCGCCCTATTTCTGTCCGTATGCCTTCCGTTGTTTGAAAAATGGGCACAGTTGGCATATTTGCCGCGGCATCAAATATTTTTGTAGGCTCAAACGGCAGCTGGAAGCCGTACGCAAGCAATGCCGTGGTATCAACAAATGTCCCGGGGGAACCCCCTCCCAATACACTGACTATAAGCCTGCGGCCGTCTTGTTCTGCATATGTCACCAGCGTATGCCCGGCATCGTTTGTCCAGCCTGTTTTGCTGCCTACAACGGCCTCGTTAAAATACGCCCCTTCGTGAATGAGCCTGTTTGTGTTACGTAATGCGCGCACTTCCGGCTGGCGCTCTGTAGGCGGGATATCAAAACGCCTTGTGCGGATAATATCCACGAACAAGGGATGCTGCACAGCCTCGCGCATAATTAACGCCATATCGTAAGCGGTGGTCACATGCCCTGCCCCGGGCAAGCCGCTTGGGTTTGCAAAATGTGTATCATATGCCCCCAACGATTGCGCGCGGCGGTTCATTAAATCTACAAATTCCTCTATACTGCCTGCAACATGCTCTGCCAGCGCCAGCGAGACTTCATTTGCGGAAGACAGCATCAGGCCGTACAAAGCTTCGTACACACTTAACGTTTCCCCAACATCCATGGCGATATGGCTCGAATACCTTGGGGTAGTAAAAATGGCACGGTCTGAAAAAGGAATGCGCTCGTCAAAATCTGTGGTGTGTTCCAGCACTATCAGCGCGGTCATTATTTTGGTTATACTGGCAGGATACTTGATTTCACCGGCATTTGTGGCATACAGAATAGTGCCCGTAGACGCTTCCATAAGCACTACAGAAGCGGCGGAATAGGAAGGCTGTGGCAGCTCCGGTACATCTTCCGCATAAATATGTGCATAAACACTGGTAATTTGACAAAGTCCTAGATATAATATGAGCAGTGAAATGATAGCTTTGATAAAAATCTCCCTTTCGAATGTATGTCTTCCAGCGCGGCAAAGCCACGCTTGCGACAGCAAAAATATTATGATGAAAAAAGAAGTTCACTTTTTTCATCGCATCGAGGTGACACGCATGTCTTACATTTTGGTTGTTGACGATGAAAAGAACATCGTAAAAGGTATCAAATTTAGTTTAGAGCAGGATGGCATGAAAGTTGACGTTGCTTATGACGGCGAAGAGGCCATGGAGCTTGCCAGGAAAAACGCCTACGACCTCATTATTTTGGACGTTATGCTTCCCAAAATAGAAGGGACCGAAATTTGCCAGCGCATTCGCGAATTTAGTGCCGTGCCTGTAGTCATGGTTACTGCCAAAGGCGAAGATATGGACAAAATCATGGGGCTGGAATATGGTGCAGACGATTACATCACCAAACCTTTCAATATTTTGGAACTCAAAGCGCGTATCAAAGCTATTTTGCGCCGTGCTACCAAGCCAGCACCTGCCCAGCAAAGCCATACGTTAGATGTGCGCGACCTCTCTATAGATACACAGTCCCGCCGCGTATTTGTTTTAGAGCAAGAAATTGCACTAACCGCAAAGGAATACGACCTTTTAGAGTTTTTGGTAAAAAACACAGGACGTGTTTATACCAGGGAAAACCTACTTGCGGAACTTTGGAGTGCCGAAAACACGGGAGACGCACGCACCGTGGACGTCCATGTGCGCCGCCTACGTGAAAAAATAGAAGAAAACCCAAGCGACCCTAAATACATTTATACAAAATGGGGAGTTGGTTACTATTTCAGATAAATTGCCATGGTACCATAGTATCAGGTGGAAACTTGCGCTTACCTACATTGCATTAAGTGTTGTGTTACTGTTGGCCTTTTACTTTATTGTTATGGATTCTATCCAGCGGTATCACATAGATAGCCGGATTAGCGAAGTGGAAACAGAAGCAATCATATTGGCAAACTATGTTGCCGGCGTTCATGCCAGGTTGATTTTACAAGATACCATTGAAAGGCGCAGCAATGCTTTAGAACTTCGCATTTTGGTCATAGATAGCCATGCACGCGTTATTGCAGACTCAAATATTGGAAGATCTAGGGTTGGACAAACCTTGCTTAGGCACGAAGTATTAACTGCCCTAAATGGAAACGACAACCATATTTTGATTGAAGAAGAATACACACTGAACGTAGCAGTAAGTGTCAACGATGTTGGCAGCGACCATGTTGGTGCCGTTCTTCTTGTCGCTTCGGTAGAGGATATTTTCCATACCATAGACGAGATACGCGCCACCCTTTTGCTTGCAACGTTGTTGGTAGGCATTTTGGCGATGGTGCTGGGGTTTGCAATAAGCCACTATCTTATTGTCCCGCTTAAACGCACTGTAAATGTAGTGCGCCGCATGACCACCGGGCAATTGTCTTTACGCATACCTGTACATGGCAAAGATGAATACGCCATCCTTGCAAATGCGTTTAACACTATGACAGAAAAGCTGGAGCAGACAGAAAAAACCCGCGAGGAATTTGTATCCAACGTTTCGCACGAAATGAAGACGCCACTGGCTGCAATAAAGGTGCTTAGCGAGTCTATTCTTTTGCAAGGCTCGGCACCGGAAGCAATGTACCGCGAGTTTTTGCAAGACATTGACTCCGAAGTAGACCGCATGACCAACATTACCAACGACCTTTTAGCGCTGGTAAAACTAGATCAGCGGGAGCAAAGCCTGAACATCGAGGAACTAGACCTTAATCAGCTGGTTGAAAACATCTTAAAACGGCTATCACCATTGGCAGAGCAAAGAAATATCGCGCTTATATACGAGGCAGAACGCCCGGTGCAACTGAATGCAGATGAGATTAAGCTGAGCCTAGCCATTTCCAATATCGTCGAAAATGGCATAAAATATACCCCTAAAGGGGGCACAGTTAAGGTTAATGTGGATTCAGACTATCAATCTGCAATGGTTACGATACAAGATACGGGCATTGGCATCCCCGAAGAAGAACACGACAAAATTTTTAACCGCTTCTATCGCGTGGACAAAACCCGCGACCGGGAAACCGGCGGTACAGGGCTGGGGCTTCCAATAAGCCGCTCTACAGTGTTATTGCACAAAGGCAGCATTAACGTCAGCTCTAAGCAGGATGAAGGCACCACGTTTGTGATAAGGCTACCGCTGCGCGTTTCGTAAAAATTGTAGGGGCGAACTGTGTTCGCCCGCCGTAAAGCATCGCTGATGTATTCGGGCGAACACAGTTCGCCCCTACGTATATAAAGGTGTGATGAAATGGAGTACCTGAAAAAATTATTCGAACGGTTGGCTACAGGCAACCCGACCGGAGACATCGAAAACAAGCCGCGCTTCCGGGTATTTTTGCCAGGCATAATACTTGGCGTTGTGCTTTTAATTGCCGTTGGCTCGGTTACAATAGCACTTGTGCTGCGCAGGCAGGGGCGGGATATTTTTTCGCCAAACCAAAGCCAAATACAGGTATATTTTTTCAACCCATCGGAAGGGCGGCTGCAACCAGAATGGCGCCCAAGGCCGTATGGGTATCAGCCCGACTGGATATCTGCAGCAATTGGGCATTTAAGGCTCCCGCCCAACAGCAACCGGCTATCCAGCACATGGCCCAACATTAACCCGCTTATTGGGGTAGAAGAAACGCCTTTTTTACTCGATTTCCACATGGACGAAAGCACTTTAGTCGCAGACTTTTACAATTCGTATTTGGAAATGCCGCCATTGCAGGAAGCCTTGTTCCGTTCAGCATTTACGCTTACAATGGTGGGTTTACCCTTTATTGACGAGGTTAAAATTCGTGTAAACGATAATGAATGGGTGGAGTCTGCCGCAACCATTGCAAATTCGCCTGGTTTAAGTGCTACACATATTATTAATACGCAACTGGCATTGTATTTTATCAACGAGACCGGCGAAGGGCTTGTGCGCGAATACTACAGTGCCGTAGAAATAGAAGCGCCTCGCAGGGTGCAGGTTGCCTTGGAAAGACTTATTGAAGGCGCCGAAACAGAGGGGGCGTTTTCTGCAATACCGCCGGAAACACGCATTCTTGCCGTAATACCTGTAGATGAAACCCTGAGTATGTATGTAAACCTTTCCGGAGACTTTTTGCGGGTGAGCGGCGCCCCGGCTCAAACACAGCTTATGATTGCCGCCATTGTCAATACAGTGCTCGAAAATTCCCCTCCTCTGACGCGGCAAGTCTTTTTCCTTATCGATTCTTCCCGGGAACAGTTGCCCGGTATTGACGACTTTACCATTGGGTTCGAGTATGATGAAACCGTGATGCTGGGGTTTGTGCCTGAATATGTATACGAAGAAGAGGCTACGGAATGAAACGCCCGGTCCTTTGGGTTTTGGGCTTTCTTATTTGCGGGATTATCTTAGGGGCTTACACCCGTTTGCCTGACTCTGGGAACTTGCATTCGTTTTGGATAACGGAAAGCGGCTCAGCCGCTTTCTTGCTTCAAAGCCTTGGCACTGTGCTCGGGTTTTTCTTATGCGTAATACTTTACCGCCGTTACAAGTACCGGCCTGTCTTTATTTTTGTTCTGTTTCTGTTATTGGGAATGTGGCGGGTTGGGCATAGTTTACATAGTTATATTGTGTATCCTACATATGGGCAATTATCCGGTGTGGCGCAAGATATTGGCGTTACCGGCGGCGGCAACCAGCGTGTTATTGTGCGCATGGATAGCGGCTTGCGCGTTATGGCGTATATTCGCCCGTACCAGCCATGGGCTAGTCTTGGGCAAGAAATTACCGTGACTGGGGAATTGCACCCGCTTACACGCAGTGCGAACCCGGGCGGATACAACCAGTTTCAGCATTTACGCGCGCAAAAAGTAGACGCAACAATTCGGCCGGATACTATTCTTCTGGGGGATACCCGGCTATCGCCAATGGTCATTTTGCGCATGGCGCGGGACAGGCTTGCCGCGGTGTATGACGAGTTGCTGCCACCGAGGGAAGCGGCTGTAATCCGCTCTATGGTGCTGGGCGACAGGGCCGATATGGACACAGACCTTGCGCAGCAATACCGCGCAATGGGGATTTTTCATATACTTTCCATTTCTGGGCTGCATGTCGCCATTTTGATGATGGCGTTTAACAAGGCCCTGGGGCTGTTTTTATCGGAGCGTAAAGCCAGCATTATTGTGCTGGTGGTGATGGTGCTTTACTGCCTTATGACGGGCGCATCTGTGGCCACGGTTAGGGCCGTTACCATGGGCGGCGTTTTGGTGTTTGGCAAAATATTAAACCGCAAATACGACCTTTTGGCGGCGGTGGCATGGGCTTGTGCCGCGTTGCTTGTATACGAGCCGTTGTATCTATTTAACGTGGGCTTTCAGCTTTCATTTTCCGCAGTTTTTGGCATTGGCGTGCTTTCTGCTCCTGTTGAGCGGTTTCTTGCAAAATTGCGAATGCCTAAGTGGGGCAAGTTTAGAAGCGGGCTGGGTGTAGGCATTGCCGCAGTATCCGCTACGTATCCCGTGTTTGCCTTTCATATGTACGAAATTCAGCTTTACAGCGTTGTCGGCAACTTAATCATTGCCCCCACTACCACTATTATTTTAGTCATGGGGCTAGTGGTTGGGCTTGTTGGACTGGTATGGATGGGCGGGGCAACCATTTTGGCAGGCACAGTGTACTTCATTTTGCGTTTTTACGAGATTGGCAGCAGCTTTTTTGCCCATTTACCCAACGCAATGCTGCTCACCGGCGGTGGAAATTTGATTGTTACAGGGCTTGGGGTAGTGGTTTTACTGACATTCGCATATGCGTTTAATGGGTTTGGTGCGGTTTTTAAGAAGCGGCTTAGCTTTTTATTTTTAGCGGTAATGCTGCTTGCTGTTGCGGTTTTTATGCGGCATAACCCCAGAGGGCTGCATGTGACCGTGTTGGATACACCAGGTAATTATACGGTAATGAGGCATAGAAGCGATGTGCTGGTTGCAGGCGCGCCCCGTGGCGGGGAAGACGCGCTTTTGCGGTATTTAGACATGCATGGCGTAAGGCGCCCCAGTGGGCTTATTATCACAGAGCTACCGCGTACGCACGATGTAAATAGGCTTGCTAGGCTGGCAGAGCGGTTTGACATTTTCTATATTTCTGGGGATGCGGCGGGAGCCAGCACGCTGGCGCAGGCAGCATTAGAAGAAGTTGCGGAAATTTTATACGAAAGCGGAATTGCTATGCCACAGGTATTATTTCTTTATAATGGCGATGCGTACCGCACCGGGAGGAAAATATCACGTGTTTCATCTCATGCAACCGGAGAAATCGGATTGCATGTAGCGTTTGGCGACACCGCGATAAATATAGGTGATGCCACAGGCAATGCACATGTGCACATTACAGAGGATTTGATAATAACGGCTGCGAATTCATTTTCTACACGGGAATACGGTGCGTTTCGGATGCATTCTAATGGGAGAAGGATACGGCTGCGTTGACATGCATATTTATCAAGTGGCCCGCTGCATTAACCACTTGAATTTTACATGGCTCAAAATCATACTATCGTATTATTCTCACGTATGTATTAACAGTTGGGGCAATTCCCCCGCAAATACATGTAAAGGCTCAATGCCAGAGAGGAGACAATAACGATGTTACGATTCAAACATTTTCTTATTGCTGCTTGTATTCTTGCTATTGCTATACTGCCGGGGTGCTCATCACCACAAGAAATTGATGAGACACCGCACGTGACCGACGAGCAAGTGATGAACCTGCAAAAACTATGTAAGGTTTGGGGGTTTACCAAGTACACGCATCAGGCTTTCCTTTCCGGGCGTAAATGCTGGGACGAGGAATTGCTAAACCTTATACCCATTGTTATGGATGCCAGCGCAGATGATGTAAATGATATACTTTATGAGTGGTTTGTTGGGCTTGGGGATGATGGGTTTGATTTGGAAATTGGGTATGATTTTGATTTGGCAGAACATATAACGAGCTGGTCTCCTGCTTCTTTGGCACCGCTTGAAGCATTGTATGAAGAAAGGGGGCTTTTAGACAGATTCTTATTATATCACGAATTTTACAATTTTTTTGCCGTAATTGTCCAAGACGGAGGTATTGACTGGCAATCTTTTGTAACACTATCAAAAGAATATTTTCCAACGTTTGTAGCCGCAGAGGGAGTGGATATGCACCCCATGGCTGATTTATCATGGATTAACACCGAATACCTGGGCGCTCTTGCCACACATTTGCTGCGGTTTGATGGAATCGCTGCATTAAACAGGCCAAATGCTCCTGTTTTCTTTAATCCGGTAGGCACCCCCAATTTTTCCAACCAAAGCAATTATCCCTATATGGATTTCGACGATACCGGATATCGGCTGCTGGGGCTTTTTCGTCTGTGGAACGCCATGAATTATTATTTCCCGCACTTGGATGTTTTGGATGTAGAATGGAACGACCTACTGATTGAATTTATCCCTAAAATGCTCGAAGGTACAGATAGGCTTAGCTATGAGCTAACTCTTGCAGCCATGTCTCATTATTTGCAAGACGCTCATGTTACTTGGGCTGGCGCGACGTTTTTTGCCGATAGGTTTGGGCGGTATTCAGTGCCTGTACAGCTTATTGAAGCCGAAGGACGGCTTGTAGTTTATGAATCTGCTTATCCATTAACAAGGGGTGATGTTATTCTTGGGTTAAACGGCAGGGATATTGATGAAATAACCGATGAAATGAAAAAGTTCATGTCTTTCCCAAATGAGGAAAAAGCACTGACCTATATTGCTTTCCGGACTCGTTGGGTTATCGCTGCGATGACTATCCATCCATTAAGGTCTCATTACCGGAATATTGAAATAGATATTCTCCGCAATGATGTTGAAATGAGGTTAAATATCAACGGCGTTACATCTCAGATTTTTGCTCCTCCTACGCTCAGCTCACGTGTTCTTTTGGACAATAATATCGGCCTCATTAACCCTTCAGTACAAGGAGTTGGCGTTAAGCAAATAATGGAAAGCTTTGCAACCACTGACGGCATTATCATTGATTTGCGTCAACGCCCTTATCCTGGCTTTATGTTTGAAATGAGGCAATACTTGATGGAAGAGCCCATGCCTTTTGCCTATATGTCATTTCCCTCACAGAATCATCCCGGCGCACGCCAGGATAGGCTTATCAATCAATATATCACGCAAAGCCCCTATGCATTTGTCTATGGCCGGCCTGTAGTGCTTTTAATGGACGAGCAGACCTTCAGCCACCCAGAATGGGTGATTATGTCCTTTCGCACTGCTCCAAATGTTACCGTTATAGGACCATTTTCCATGGGTTCAAATGGGGATGTAACTTACTTGCCCCTACCTGGCGGGATTACCATGTGGTTCACAGGTTTGGGCGTTTATACACCGGACGGCGGACAAACCCACCGTATCGGTCTTGCACCAGATATTCGTGTAGATAGAACGATACAAGGCATTGCGGAAGGCCGTGACGAACTTATGGAAGCAGCCATACAGTTTATTTTAGGCGGTTGACACAAATTTGCATCATTACCCCAAAATAAATTTCGTAATCCTCTTCTCCTCCGCAAGCGGGTTAAGCCTCAATACCTGCTCGCGGATAGCATCACAAGCTTCATCCACACTCATTTCCGCAGCGTGTTCAAAAACATCCCTACCCCAAAAATGCTCCACCGTGCAAAACATACACGACGGCATACCATGCGCATCGCCCTTTTGCGATATTTTTTGTTGTGCGCCGCAAACGGTAATAAACATTTTCATTTGCAATTCGACAAGTCCCCTTTCAAAGGCGGACTTTTCTTCTTTTGCAAACCCTGCAAGCCGTTTTATATCGTGGCTTGGCAAAATGCCGTTGTCGATAATTGTATCGTAAATACGCTTTGCGGCATGGCTTATTGTGCCGCTTACATATGCGTCTTGGAATGTGTCACGGCCGCGCCGTGCAGCCAAGAAGTACGGGTACCATTCTTTTGTTATAAACCCGCTCTTTTTGAAAAATACTTTGCCGTAGGCAATATCGTTGCGCTCGTATAATACGCGCGTACGCCATTCCCAGGGGTCTGTTTCCGGACAGCCGGTGTGCCAGCGGACGGGCGTTTCGTATGGTGTTGCTTCGTTCCAGCCCCATGGTATAACGGCGTAAATGCCGTCTGCGCTGCCGCTGCTTAGGGAAAACCCTGCGGCAAGTAGGGCTTGTATGAAATCATTGTAGTTTTTAATCATCTATTGTCACAACCTTTTGTGTTTTTGGCCATCTTGGGTGGATAATACAGCTTAACCAAAATATTGCGCCGGGTTTTCCAAGTACCGCTTAAATTCGTAAAATGCTTTTGCCCATATGGCACCTATGCATATGCGCTCGTCCATAGAAATGCCCAGCGTAATAACCTTTTTTGCGGTGCCTGCCTCGGCTGTATTCAAATCCGGTTCGCGCAGGGGTTTGCCAAGCGTTATAAACAAGCTTGCGGTGCCAAATTCATATAAGTGGTGGTATAAGTAATCCATTTTTATAGACGCCAAGTTAGAAACAAACATGGAAGAATGAAACGGGCTAAGCTTAATTATACTTTTTGGCAAAATGCCGCGTCTATCCATAAATTTTATTACCCCTATCAAAAAACCTGGGAGAAGCGGCAGAGACATGAGTTTGCCTACAAAACGATCCATTGCGTTTTTCGTTTGCGGCTTCTCGTTCTCTTTAATTGTTTCGCGGATTTTGCGGGAAATTGCAATAAGGTCATCGTCGGGCTCTATGTACACCTTTACAACGGTTTCCACAAGCTCCTCTTCTCCCCGCTTTAGCATTGCAAAAGATACACAAATATGATTGCGCTGGTATATTCTTCTATTAACCACGAAACGGTTAATTTCCGGTCTTTTCTTTAGCATAAACGCAAAAGCCGCAATAACTGCGTCCATTATGCCTACTTTGTGTCCCTCGTCGCGCAGTTGGTTTAAGTACGTTTTTAAGTTGGTGATATCAATTTCTATTTTTACAAAGTTTGTAGAGTCGCAGCGGCGGTTCATGATATGCGGGATTAGCGCGTCTAGTGCGGGTATGCCCTTAACCGGTGTGCCGTCAGATCTTCCCATGGGTATGCCCCCTTTGGTGTTTGAAGCAATGTATCAGATGGCGGGGGCGTAGTCAAGTCGCAAAAATAGGGAATTCTTGCGTTTGCAAAAAAGACGGGCCTTTTCTCTTTGTGGTGTCTTGAATTTTGCGTAAAATCTATATACTATGGGCGTAGGATAATGACGTGAGAAAGCAGGATAACCATGCAACCAATCATAATTGAGAAATATCTGGACACAGAATCCATTCGCAAAGTACTGACGGACCACTGCCAAAACCGCAGCCCACGCAAAGTTTTGTTAATCCCACCGGATATAACAAGGGCGCATTCCGGCGGGGGTGTCATCACCAAGCTGTATTACGAAATTTTAACTGCTAAAGGCACATACGTAGACATTTTGCCCGCGCTTGGCACGCATAAACCAATGGCCAGAGCCGAACAACTCGCATTTTTTGGAGACATTCCGGAAGACCGCTTTTTAATCCACCGCTGGCGGGATGGTGTGACAACTTTAGGAGAAATTCCGAAAAATACCGTGCGGGAAATTTCCGGCGGTTTGCTCGACGAAGCGATTCCTGTACAGGTGTCGGATTATTTAATGGACACAACCTACGATTTGATTATATCCATTGGGCAAGTAGTGCCGCACGAAGTGGTTGGCATGGCTAACTATACAAAAAATATCGTCATAGGCTGCGGCGGTAGCCAATTCATCAATGCTTCGCATGTACTTGGGGCATTTTACGGGATCGAAAAAATCTTAGGCAAAATTGATACCCCTGTGCGGCAACTGTTCGACTATGCACAAGCGCATTTTATCAGTAAATTGCCTTTAGATTATGTGCTAACGGTCACAAATGCGGGGCAAATTATGGGGCTGTATATCGGTGAACAGCGCGAGATATTCCAGCGCGCGGCAGCATTAAGCCAACGGCTTAACATAACATATGTGGACACTCCTATACAAAATTGCGTAGTTTACTTAGACGAGAACGAATTCCACTCTACATGGCTTGGAAACAAGGCAGTATACCGTACCCGCATGGCAATGGCAAACGGTGGCAACCTACTGGTAGTGGCACCGGGAGTCAAAACCTTCGGCGAAGATGCAGAAAACGATAAGCTAATCCGCAAATACGGATATGTAGGGCGTGAAAAAATTATAGCGCTTTGTAAAACCGAGCCGGAACTTAAAAACAACCTTTCGGCCGCCGCACATTTAATACATGGCTCTGCAGAAGGGCAATTTACCATAACATATGCCGCTCCGCTATTGGGCCGCAAGGCAGTTGAAGCTGTGGGCTATAGTTACATGGAATGGGAAGATGCCGCAAACATAATAGATAAATTATCACCGGGGTTAAACAATTGCGGAACATACTCTATTCCAAACCCCGCCGTTGGGCTGTGGCAAAAAGCATAGATTAGGGCGTGTTCCCGCTATAAGAATGCACAGATTTGCGAGTCTGATTTTTCGCAGGTTCAAGTGGTTTTTGACGCGGCGTGCTGGAGGCACGCAGAAGATGCGGAAATATCAGCCGCAAAGATGTGCATTCGTTAGTGGGAACACGCCCTAGCTTATGTTCACATAAACCCGGCTGTCAAAAAACTGTTCCCCAAAATGCACCGCTTCGGCAATTTCCTCACTTGAAAACCGCATACCTTCCGGTGCTGCTACCCATTTATCTTCCACGTCATCTTCACGGCGAATGGCGGCTATCACTACGCCTGTAAATGTAGTAAGCGGTTCGCTAACGCCTAGAACGTACACATCTTGTTCTTCACCGTCTGCGGCAAAAATGCCTTCTATATAGCCGTAGTTTATGGGATATATCATGTCCGGATAGTTTGGGTGTGCGTGCCCAAGCGGGCGGTCTATAGTGGCGGTTACTACTTTGCCAAGGTATTTGTTTAGTATTGTATCACAATAATTTGTGGGCATAAGATTAGCCCCCCTCTAAATTTGTGTCTAGGTATGTTATAATATTAGATAAGAACTTAGCCCAGCGTGGTGTTGTAATGTAATAAGGACATATTACTCATACGTCAATAAAAACGTGAGAGTTGCACCGTTTGTGGCACATTCGGAAATTCACGATTATGAGTAAAAACCTTATTACGAAAGGGGGTGTCCCTGTTATGATACTCGGCAAAGAGAGCAAAGTTATCTTCATCGGCTATCTCGGTGGTGAATCATTGAGCAAGTACGCTCTACTGCATTGCGAATTTCTACGAGATTACCATCCATCATTCTATAACAAACTTTGGGCAACCAACTGCACTCATGGCTTTGCACGATTGACGAAATCGCAAAGAGCTGTTTCGAGTTTGCGGATAAGTTCGGTTGCTCTTTTGATGAAACCGAAAATTCTTTATTCACCGAAGTGATATACAACCTCAAATAATGTGAATAATTCATATATGTGCCACAAATACAGCAACACGGAAATGGAGGATTTAATGAACACAACATTAAACAACAGCACTACAAACAACTACGGTAAAATAACCGCACTCTATGAACGCCTGTCCATCGGTGACGAGCGAAACGGCAAAGACGAGAGCAATTCCATCAAGCACCAAAAGGAACAGTTAGAAGCATACGCCAAACAAAACGGTTTCGTCAATATTAAGCACTACACGGACGATGCTATTTTGACACCGATGATGGAGAGCATTTTATGTTATTGGCATGGAATAATCATAATTACCGACCGAGAAAATCAGATGTAAGTTTTGCGGATGATGTAATAAACGGCAGTCGGTGGAAGTGTGAATTTTCCATGGCAAAAGGTGGCTCAATATCATGGCTAACGGCAGAAAAAGTGGCTGGCGAGATATAGTAGCTATCCGTCCGTTACGCCTATCCATACTGTCAAGGGGCGAGTAGTATTTTGGGCAAAGTGCGCCCAAAATCTCCACTCTTAAACCCTTGACAGTATGGATTTTTGCCGTGGCATTACGCCGCCGAAAACGGGGAACAGGATAAAAAGCAATCCTGTTCCCCGTTTTCAACTGCTCCATTTTACGGCAAAATCGGCTACACTATTGCGGTGATGGCTGTAAGTTATACGGTGGCTCTGCCCCCGCACCCCCCGGCCTCATCCAAAGAACAGGGATGAGTTATGTCTCTCATATACTAAATACCTTATACAACATACCACTTTTCAATAATATTTGAATTACCACTATTCGGTGTAGGATTAGCTTTTTCAAACATCGTAAGCGTTGGTAAGTTAATTGCCGTACCAAATACAAGCGCATACCCACGGCGCAAATAAGTAATCCGCTCAATAATCCCTTGATTCACATACGGAACCATCCGTGAAATGTACTGTATGTCGTCTGGATTTTGTATTTTATGGATTATAAAATTGCTACATTGCGATACGACAGTTTTTGAAAGTTCGCTTGGTCTTTGGGAAGATATGCCCATAAGTAAACCATATTTCCTGCCTTCCTTAGCAATCCTTTCAAAAATATTATACCCTAGCACGCCATAATCCATATCGGTACGAACAAAGCGATGCGCTTCTTCTAAAATCAAGTTAATTGGCATTGAATTTCGTGGCGACAGTCTACGCACATAATCAAATAGCATTTTGGAAAACACCTTTGTAATTACCTCAGTCGCTGTATCATCCAAGCTGCTTATATCAATATTCAAAAGTTGGCTGTCGCCAATGATACTCTTAATATAATCATCTACATTCGTAAAATCAGTTTTTGCGAAGAAGCTACCTTGCTCACTCTCAGCAAGATGTTTTAGCCTTGTTACAAGTGTAGCTGTATATTCATATATCCGAGCGGAGCTGACACTACCCTCATAAAGAACTGCAAATTCAACCGCTTCTGCAAATCGTTTAAGTGAATAAGGAGTCATAGGCTTATTTTCAAACAATTCATTTATGTTAGGCACTATAAACTTGTCGCAATATTCCATAAGGCTTACAGGAGCATACATTTTTGCAAATGACAAACTTAAAGCTCTCGAAATTGCGATATTGTCTGGTGTTGCACTTTGATTGACATCTGCGGTTTTGTTCGTGGGTATTATAGCATCAAGTGAAATATCGTCAGTTTGAAATTTACTTAATGCCAAAAGGATTTTTGAGTTTTGCGTTGTTGGGTTATCGCTACTTGACAATACATCTTTTATGACGGATGCAATAATGTGATTTTTAATTTTTGCTGTTGTTTCAGATGATTCTTCACTATCGAAAACGCGAATGATGTCTAATGCCCTGCTAATTATTGGAACTTGAGTTTTTTCGGAAGCATGAAGTAAGATAGCCCAGTCATCAACACTTAATGCCCAAACTGGTAATTCAATCTTATCATCACCATCATCGGCCGTGCTAAGGAACTTCACCTTAATGTGGGAATTTGACACACCAATATTTTCAAATGCAGCTTTGTATTCGCCATTAGAATCAAAAACAATGAACCTCGCACCACGAGCGGAGAAATCAGTTTTTGAAAATATCGTTTGAATCATTCGAGCGATGGTATTTGACTTGCCAGAGCCTGTGTTGCCAAAAACAGCAAAATGAAAACCGAAAAATTCGTTCAGCTTAACTTTAACATCGTAATCTGGAAACATTACAGATGTTCCAATGGGGAGAACTTTTAATTTTGTTTTATTATCGTCAACGACCACTTCGCTATCGGTAATATCAAGCATAAGTTGCAAATCAGATTCACTAATAATTTTTATTTCTGAAAAAACAGGAGGCATTTTGGTTACACCAAATGTAAACTCCTTGTTTGATATTTCCCCTATTAGACTAATTCTAAGATAACGACGGCTACCTGCTTTATTCAGACGCTCGGAAGCCATTTCATTTTTTTCATCAACAGCAGTTATTTCAGCTATTATCCGACGATTTATATCATCAATTGCGACATACGAGCCAATTTCCCCAACAAAGCGTATGCCATCATAAATACTAACGTAATTCCCTACGTCATTTGATAGCTCGGCAATTATGTTATTGTGACTAATTGTGACAATTCGCCCGATAATACGGTCATTCATTTTTATTATCCTCGCTCAGTATGTTCGTTAGTTTCAGTATGGATTCTCGTATCTTCCTGTCCTCTTGTTGTTCCTCATCAATTACAGGCAGAGCCTTTTCAACGATACCCTTAAAATATTGAATCGGAACACCTACATCATCAATATTTTCATCCGAATTTACAATCCATATCCTGTTATCACCTATTGCCCTTAATCTGTCAATCATTTCTGATTTACCAAAAATGACAACACGAAAATCATAGACAGATAAAGCATTTAGAATTATTCTGTTTATGTGTTCATCACTAAAACTGTAGCCCATTGTAATTAGAATAGAATTTCGCTTCAAGAGGTTGTTTTGCATCATTCTGAATAAATCAGAATACGGAACCATTAGTGTCGTCCTATCTTTCTGAGGGGTAGGATAAATCATGAGCGAATCAAACTGTTTTCTATTACGTATGATTTCCCTGTCTTTTTCAAGAATGATTGGGGTTCCTGTTGCTTCGTCAATCTCTTTAATCCAATTTATTGAACCATGTATCTTATATAAATTAATGAAATTACTTACACTTTTCCACACATCACGGCTTAGATTAAGATTTTCGACAACAACGTAATTATAAGAGTTAGGATTAAATGCACGTTTGGCACTCCCCAAAAAACCGTTGTTATACATGAATCCTAAGCTATCTAAAGCCTGTTCGTTATAAAGGTCATAATTTGTTGTGTAGACATTCACAGGCACTTGGCGAGTTTTCTTTACTATGCGAAGATAAAAATCCCGATACAAGCGAAGCAACTCTGTATAAGGCTCAATACAACAAACCTCATCAAAGATAAATTCATTAACTGTTTTAATTTTACTTAAAGGCGTTTTACGTCCTCTCTCTGACGATACATTGGCAATAGATACAAGGTGATTTATTAGAGCCTCAAGATTCCACCTGAATATTTCATGGTCAGCTGCTTTATTTTTGCGGTCATACTTGAAATCCGGGTTTTGTTCATAAAATTTTGTGGCTAAACCTGCCATTGTCGGAATAGACATTTCTTTTCCGTCAACAAAATAACTCGAACACCCTGCGCCAATAAGAAAGTTAAGATTTTCTATTTGTAAGCACTGCGAAATCTCATTGCGTAGCTCAACTGCTGACACTAATTTTTCAACATTGCCTTTTATAAAACGAATATTTTTCTTTTCTGTTGAGTCTGCCATTATCGCCGTTCTCCTTATCCTAATAATCCATTTTATTGCCCCCTAATTTCGAGGGTTACTTGTATGTTTGGTTCGCCTTGCTTGTTATTGTGCAACACATTAACATCAATCACAGATACACGAGGTTCCAATTTTTCAACCACATCTTTTACATGATTTGAAAAAATGGTTATAGCATCGAGGACTTGTCCATTTAGCAAATTAAAATCTAACCCAAATCCACGGTCTAATGGAACACTACCAATAGGCGTAGTTATTATCATTTTTACACATTGTAAAATACTATCTACACCTGTTGCTCCCCAAGTAATTTTTTCAATAGCATTTGTCACTGTGTACATGAAAACACATCCTTCATCACTTTGTTAGTTTTTGGTACATCTCCATCAACGCCGCAACACAATCCGCTTCGGAAAAATCTTTAACAGGGAAGCCGTACAACTTCATTACGGCTTTATCAAGTTCACGATGAGCGTTTAATAGTGAAGTATGGAATAGCATCGTAGTTTCGCCGTACATATTTGCGAGGGTGCTTTCGGGATATTCTGC
>Ga0123355_10004689_pt1 | contig 19905 bp, 12 predicted proteins | sample TergutEmb28metaG_3_FD_89872 | JGI IMG/M metagenome (GOLD analysis project Ga0123355, IMG submission 89872) | Embiratermes neotenicus P1 segment gut microbial communities from Petit-Saut dam, French Guiana - Emb289 P1 | ecosystem: Host-associated > Arthropoda: Insects > Digestive system > Gut ...
CGATGACTGAAACATGTAGGAGTGAATTTTAATTAAAATTATGTGTTTTTAAGATATTCTATGTGAAGTATTTTAGAAAAGACATAATAAAAGTGCAAGTAGTTGGCTATATTTACATAAATATACTTTGCACGGAAAAATGAAAATAAACTGCATACCGTTATTATCACCAACCTACTGTCAACCCCGAACAAAGTTATGACTTCCTTCTTCCCACACAGTTTATTTCTAGCACCATAGGTAGCTCAATGTCCGCTTCCTACCCTATTTAGAAACCAACTAACTCGCGTCATTCAGCTGAAAATAATTTCTTTGTATGTTGGAGTATCAAGAATCCCCCCACCACCTTATTGGCCCTACGCCTCTCTAGTTTAATCAAAATATAATTCGCGGGTTAAATGCGTAAATATCGTTAGATTTGCCACAAAATGTAATAATCTGTTTCTTAGTCTCTAACGCTACATATAAGACAGGTACGTGGCGAGAAGCGAGCCTTTACCCCACGGCCGAATAACCCAGCCTCTTTCCAGACATGAAGCCTGATTTCTTGACACTTGAAGATAGGATCGACAGGTTGTCCCGAAACGTCGGTTAAGGAATTACCGCTCTACGCTGCGTAATATCCCACAAGAGCGCAGATCTAACGCAAATTCATTCACTGTAACTTCCACTGTAATCTAAATCCTACAACTGACAGATGCAAATGCATTTTTGCTCATTTGTTTCAGTTTTCAAGAAACATATTTGTCTGTTGAGGGTATCATTCTTTCTTTTCTAAGAAATCTCCTGTATATATGTGACTTAAATAATAATTAAAGCACTTTATACAAATAGATATGTAGGCAAGTTAGTATTACAGAAACCATTTCTTGTTTCATAAAAGCTCTCTGATTCTCGAATTTTATGCATACAAAACTTTCAACAGCTTCAATATTGTGCAGTACTGAATTTAAACTTCCTTACAAGCTTTGTCAGCATACAAACTTTTACACAAGGAAAACTGGATACAAACCGAGAAAAGGAGAATGGACTGAAGGAGAGAATTAGAGAGAATGTGACAGAAAATGTATATGAGAAATGAGTTAGTGAGGAGAGGGTAAAGTGAGAGCAACTAAAATGACCTTTTATTAATTTTGTCCCTTGCCCCTGGCTGTTTACACACTCCAGTGTAAATAGTAATTTATTAACCCCAGTGCTGTTTTTTTAGTTGGGTTAGGGAATAGACTAGAGGGGTAAAGAAATAAGGGTATCATTTGTTTCAAGTGTAAATAATAGCCTGATAAAGCTCCTGTTCCTAGCATTTTTATGATGTTGACAAACCTAAAAATATTAATGTATGAATATTAAAATGAGAGATTGATGGGACAGACAAAATTAATTCTGAAAATGATTCATGTTGTTTCTATACAACAAATTAATGGGTTACACAGACACCTGGATGGGGGAGTAGTGAAAATAAATCTCTGCTAGATAAACAAACCTGTAATTAGTGTAAATTAATTGATATAAAAATAAAAAACACAAAACTTTCATTTGGAAATGTCCATTAAGTTTAGAAAGTTTTAATTAGTATCAGTAAAACAGCAATGCATATTGTTGGTTTACCATTAAATGTAAGAAATTGAAGCAAGGTTTATATACAAATTACAAAATTCATTTTCCCAGAAAAACTGTGGAAACAGATGGTTCCCAACATTACCATGCATTGCAACTGACCAAAACAATGGTATATGGCATACTAGTGTATTCATGACTTGTTCCACATCCTGCTGTCTTTATGACACACTAATGGATACATGGAATGTATATATCTATGTACAGTAGCACAGTGGTTAAGGTGCTGTGCTACAAATCGGAAGGTCGCTGGTTCGATTCCAGATGGTGTCATCGGATTTTTCATTGACATAAAATACTTCTGATCGCACTATGGCCCTGGGGTCGACTCAGCCTCTAACAGAAATGAGTACCAGCGGTATTTCCTGGGGGTAAAGTCGGCTGGTGCATAAGGCTGACAACCTTACCACCATCCTGTGCTGTTGTCACAAAATCTGGGAACCTTAACTTCCTGGAACCCTCTGGGCCACTCCAGGCCTGTAACGGGACTGATTTACCTTATGTATGAAAGTATGTATGTATTTATATATGTATGTAAGAATTAAATCTGAGACTGACAACAAAACTTTTGATATGTTAGTGTTCCTAACCATAACTGATGCAAAGGCTTTGTGGCGATAGCATCATCCTGTCATAATTTGTGAACTATAAACCATATACAGCATGCTTCTTCCTTAATGACAATTGTGACATCTATAGAAACAGTTTGCATTTAGCAATAGTACGTCCCACAAGTTAGAAACTGGTATCAGTGTATATTTAAGACATTTCTGTACCCCATGCAAAAATAAATGTGGGAGTCCTAACTACACATAGTCCTGAACTGACATGCAATCAGAGCATACAAGCAATATGCACAGACATTTAAGAAAATAAGATAACAAATACTCTGATGCCAAGAGCTTCATTCTGACTGCAACGTATATGTGGCACAAGCGCAGCAAAAGGTACACAAGACATACCTACACAGTCACCACTAAGAATTTGTCCCAACATAGCAACAAGGCTTGTGTCGTAACATACAAGAAATTAATGTTAAGCATCTGTAACCAGGAGGTGATAGCTTGCTTCACATCACCATATTCTGCAAATCATTTGCCAGCCAAGTGCTTCTAAAGACGTGCACAAATGGAAAATGATGGCTGCAACATCATAACTGTATGAAGGGTGATCCGTAACATCCAAGCCATAGCATCGTAACCATTCACAAGTCCATCTGGTAGTACACAGCCTGTCACTATTGAGCATAATGATGACATCTTCATGATGTAACTTAGGCCTGTGGTGACACATGGCCAGCCATAACCTCTCAATTGTATCACAGTAATAATTAATAGTAACAGTGTTGCCACAGTCAAGGGAATGCATGAGGAGCATACCTGTATGATCCCAGCGGCAGTTGCCATGATCTTCCTTACTGATGACATTGATTTGATTACAAAAAACACTGCAACAAATGTTGACTTATGTGGACCTCATTAGAGGTAAAGTTAAAATACTTTTTGTTAATCCGACTAGTTCCATGGGTGCACTGAATTCAACAACGGTATCTTACAATACATGTTTCCACTCAATCTGAACCTTTCTTGATGTTTATAAATAGCTGATGTACTCCCATTTCTTCTCTAGTATTATAGGAAAAACAATGAACATGGAAAAAAACTAAAGTAATGGGAATCTTAAGGAACCATCCCCAATTCAGATTATGATTGATCAAAAGCAACAACCACAGAATGTGGAATATTTCAACTATTTGGGTAGCATAATAAAAAATGATGCAAAATGTACACTTTAAATTAAATCCAGGATTGCCATGGCAAAAGCAGCATTCTACAAAAAGACCCTTTTCATCAGCAAATTCAACTTAAATTTATAAGGAAGAAACTAGTAAAATGCTAATTTGGAGCATAGTTTTTTTTTTTTATGGTGCTGAAACTTGGACACTTCAGAAAGTAGATCAAATATACCTGGCAAGTTTCGAAATGTGGTAACGGGGATGGATGGAGAAGACTGGTTGGAATGATTGTGTGAGATCACACAGTCAAGAAGGAAAGGAATATCCTACAAACATCTTGCATAGGAACTGCCCTGATAAGCATGTTATTGAAGGAAGATAGAGGGAAGAATATTAGTGATTGGAAGACGAGGAAGAAGAGGTAGGCAGCTACTGGACGACCTTAAGGAAATGAGATGATACTGGCAATTGTAAGAGGAAGCACTCGATCGCTCTCTATGGAGAATTCACGTTGTAAGAGGCTACAAACCTGGTGTAAGACATATTACAGAATGAGCGAACTGAAGGAATGCAGAATGTTTGATCAGCAACTGATCTATTATTTCAAAATCCACGCCAGTGTTCCCAACTAATTTGTAAATATGGAGTTATGGAGCAAAGATTGTTAAAGTTTTTGTATGATTTGTTGTGTGACACGAAAGACTAATTTCACTTGGACTATGATACCGTGCAGTCTGATGGAAATTTGCCAGTTTTAGAGCAATCAACTGCCTCCTCCATCTTCAGGTTGAACTCCTAAACCGAATAACATTACTGGCAATACATTTACTTTTACGAGTATTGAAACTAATGATGTAACTAACTTACTGCTTTGTGGTACCCGAGTTGCGATTATGGCGGCGCCAAGTATTGCATGAAACTAACCTGCACAAAATGTCCATGAAATTTGTGTTTGATACACCTGTTCATTTCTCACGCTTCGTTAAACACACACACTACCACTACGATAGGTTAAAACTGGCCATTTAAATTTGTGCGATCGAGGAGTCACTCCGACACGGAATCGACACGAAACCACACATTAACGGACAGGAAACGACGCGGACCCGGCATGTCTTCCTTTTACAATTATGCTTTGCCTTGTACGGTCGAGTGGAGTTCGACGTTGTCTCCGAAGGCAATTAACATTTGGCCCGACATGTAGGACCATTTAAGACACCTTGTGCAAGAGTAGAGCCATTCACTTCATCGGATTCACCATTTCAATTCATCCACAGACACGAAATTCATTAATCCTCTACAAAGTAGAGCTTCAAAGAATAGCGGTTTTTTGGTACAGACTTTTTTAAGTTTTGCTGAAATTATTTAAAGTGATATTTGTCACGGAACGTATATAATATCCTTGCATTCATGGGTACCTGTTACCTTTCTCAATGAGCAACGAAATCATCGGTTTAAAAATGGATAGCCACCTCAGTAAGGTATAAACAAAAATTAAGTGGTTTTGTAGCTTGAATATTCAACGTCTAGTGGAACGCGTGTTTCGTAAAGTACAGGGATAGATAAAAACAAATGAAATGTGCATTTTATGGAAATAATTCTTTGCACTGGGCCACATCATCGCCACAAGCCTATTGCGCCAGTGAAATGGATGCTCTTGCCGTGCAGTCCTGAGATAAGTCTGCAGCGTTAACAAAACTGAAAGAGTACAATGTTTCAGAATACATGTAGCGCGGCTTCGCGAAGTTGGTCGGTAAACAGGTGCAGGAGTTACAGACTTCGGGTAGCAATAGGATTAAGCATACAGGAATTTAAGATCATTCAGTACGACAGACATGCCAGAATGAAGCCCATTTGAAAGTCAGCTTCAGTTTCTCCTGTCACTCCACCTAGCTATCATATTCGAGCCAATTCTTTGGACCTAAACACTTAATTACTTGCACACAAGACTCTCTTTCAATATAACTTATTATTCCCTGCATTATGAAATCTCGCTCATTAACTTCACAAATAACATATCGTTCACCGGCCTTTTCTTTCGACGATGAACTCATCTGAAATTTGAACAAAATCAACGCCCTTAAATCGTTTACACCAAGAGAAAAGTCGACGAAGGCAATAGGGCTGTTAATTTCCCCGTTGTTTCTCGCATTTTTTTTCGAAATTTCATAACACATGTAATGATTTAATGTTTCCTTTGTATGTATCGTTTCACGCAATAACATTTTTACTTGTAATTTTTAAGTCATTTGAGAAAGTAACCCTAAATTACGAGAAGTTCCCCAGTTTATAGAAATTAAATGAAAACATATAATAACGTTACGGGGAGATCATTTATTCCATTTAGGCATTACTTTACAACATAAACGCCGAGCACATTGACGCAACCATCCAATCTTTGCACGAGTTTGACAGTTCCGTCACGGTAGAAGTTGGGCTCTTGCATTCACAACCATTCACGAACAGCCATGTACGTTTCCTAGTCATTGCAAAACTGGCGACCCCCACGTGTTACTTCGGCGGCCCATATAACAGATAAACAGAAGAGATAAATGCATCAAAGTGCTCGGAAATTATGCTAAAAACAATGATACTTCGAAGGAATAACCGAGCTACATTTAAGGTGTAAATGACTTCCCGTTTACTTCGCATGACATAGGAAACCTTCAGGAATATCCTAATTGTAACATTGAGCTTAAAGAAAATTACAAAACTTGCTTAAAACAAACCCTCTCTGGGAATGAAACTACTCATACGAGCGGGAACTGCCAGGAACATGAAATACTAAACTGACCTCATCTGTCAAAACAAAATCTCCCTTCAGTACCGCCGTGATTTTTTGATATACTCATTTCATGATTTACTTCGCAAGGGAAGACACTGGCAGGGCCACCAAGACCGGATTCGGGCCCCGGTAAAAAAAAAAAAAATCCCCCCCCAGCAAGGGAGTACCTGCTAATTTGTACCGGTTTATCCCCTTTCTCGTCACCAATGGACACCAGTTCGAATACTTAAAGATACCCTATGAATGGAGGATAGCATTATTCACAGAGTTGGGCCTAAGAGACAGGAAATAATAAGAGGTGGGGGAAAAGTGCATTAAAAAGTGCTTCATGATTTACACTACTTTGATAACCAAGTTGTAGAGTTTAGGGTAATATTAAAATGGATCTCAAAGAAAGGGGGTGGATATGGATGGGATTCATGTGAAGCACAGTAAGGGCCAAGGATGCCTTTCTATGAACCAGGTAGTAAATCTTCAGGGTTCAAAAGTTGTGGTGAAATTGACAAGACAAGGAACTACCAGCTCCTGAAGGAGGATTTTACTCCATGGACTTACAGATTGTAGAGAAACTGGCTATAGACCTGAGGTTAATCTTGTGAATCCACAATCCAAAGAACTTTCCCAGTATTTTCTTCACTACTGGTACCTGTATCATCTTATGTATCTCTCTCATAACTGTCAAAAAATTCTCCAATAATGTGCAATGTTTGGCATAACTCATAAACCATCACAAAAAATAACAGTATTTTATGTTAATTACAAGGACTTAGAGATCACAGTCCAGTAGTCATAACTACCCTTCTTTATCGGACCAGTACACCTCTCATTATGCCCCTGGTATTGGGAAAATAAGATGCTGGCCTGCTAAGGAGACAGCCCTCTCTTCCGCCTATCCACAATGAACATCCGCCAGGCGCACAGACAGGTATGAGTCACAGGCAGTGTGAAATCAGTAATGTGACAATACATTCTGCTGGTGTTCATTAGCGACACTTCTGTAATGTTTGCATCACGGAAAAGGTCGTCAAAGTTTTGTAAAAAAAATCCAGAATCAACAGTGCCATGTAAAACAAACAATGCACAGGGCAGGAAAACATTTCAAACAAGAGGTCCAGTGCCAAACAAAAATAAAATATGAAAATGCTGATTTAACTGCAGATAAATTGAAGATACAGACACTCAAATGGAAAGAAACCCCAGAACATCCTTCTGCCATTTGGATGTGCACATTGGGGTACCAAAATCCTCAAATCACAGGGCAACAAAACTTTTAATACTATGCCCACACACACCAAAAAAAAAAAATTAAAGCTGTATAACAACACTGTTCTCTGGAGAATGAAGCAAGAAACCAGTATTGCAGGTGGTTTCAAATTCTGGTAGCCAATAGACCGTTTAATTGAAGTTTATATTATTTTCATATAAGCCAGTTTGATCAATTCTAATCCCATTATTTAGGAGGAGTAAAACATGAGGAAAATCTTACCATTATTTCGTGCAGGAAAATGCCACATCCCACAAAGGAAAGTTCTTAATGACTGTCCTAAAAGATGTAATCAGTAAACAGCTGGTAACCTATGCAATGTGGTCTCCTAGATATCCATGTCTAAATACCCTGTGGGGACACTAAAAGACAATCCACATTTTTGTCAACAAATGGAACATAATATCTGAGTAGAAACTGCTAAAACTGCTAAAACTAAAACTCTTCAAAACATGAAATGTGTTAAGAGCCAAGAAGCATTTTCAGAAGTTGCAAACTGCTGGGAAGATGGAGGTCAGTACTTAGAAGACTTTTACAAAATAAGTTTAACTATAAGAGAAAAACAGACACTAAATTCCTGACACATGCAGGCTTCCTACATGATAAAGTTCCTGTGACAGCTGCCTTGCTCAGAGACATGACTGGAGGCACAATATACGAGTACAGTACTAACCAGCCAAATGGTCCCATTACTCACAAGGTACATTTTACATACAACATTATACTGTACAGTTAAAACATGGGCAAAGATTTTGGACTGCACTAATAACACCAGTCATCTGGTGAATTTTCATGTCATTTCCATGTGCACTGTGGTGTTCCAGACAAGGAGGTAAGCGGTGGAGGTGCAGAGAAGACATGGATAAACCCATTTCACTGAAGAAATTCCAACCAGTGATCAAGCAGGAATACAGTCTTTACATTCCCTTGTCTTTCTCCCTCTCTTCTGAGCACTCCTCCCTTAACTCATCTCTAGCAATCAGCAAAGAGTACACCAGACTGTGGTCATAGCAGAACTCAAGCATCTGTGTAAATTCTCTTCAGAGTCACCTACACAATGTTCTTGCACATTCAAGAACAATTAGTGAAATGTTTTGTCAGGTGCAGCTACATTTTCTGAAAACACCTATATTACTGACTTTCCAAATCTGCATACAAATGCAATTACATGTATGACTCTTCATGACTAAACACTTCCGTTTGGAATGGTAGACACCATGGCCTAATGCATCTGTAATAAAAGCATTCTACATGACACACATTCTCTGTATTCCTTTAATATTTTTTTCCTTGCTAGAGGGAGGGGGTTACAGTACAGTATATACATAATGTAATGCACCTGTTACAATAAAAAAAGCTAAAAGATTAGCATCATGGGTGATATCCAGTCAACCAATGCCTGCACCATAGTGGGCTTTCGCTGAGTTCTTAAAACTGTCTAAATGACATAACCTCTGCAAAATACAATCCAAAAATTCAGGCCCACTATCTAGAACATACTAGATAGCAGCAGAGAATCTTCTGTCACTGTGAGCCAGAATGATTGGCTCTTGAAGAAAACTTGATCAACTAGGGTCACTGCATAGCATGACAATATGACAGCAGTGGCAAAGCTGTTCCAGTACACCTGCCCTCATCTGAAAAGCCATGGACATCATACGACACCATACATTCAAAAGAAAGAGGCTATGAAAAAGCCGTGACCGGAAGAACATACGTGGGGTTAAACCTGATGCCATGACGATAATGAATAAGATCTCATATGATGTATACATTAGGGACAAAATTGCCTTAAGTCACATGTGACACATAACAATACGTACTTGTTACTTTTATTACATATAGACAAGATCTTGTTTATATTTGAATGAGTTTACTGTAAGCTACAATACAAAAATATTGTTACTTCATTTTAGCTTTCATTTTTAAGCGTCTGCTTTTGCCAGGTCGTTGACGTTTTTGTGCAGCTCCAGGTCGTTTTTGTTTGCCCGACCCTCTGTACTCTGAAACATCTGAAGTACTACTCTTTGTATTTCTCTTCAGTCCTCGTTTCTTTCCACCAAAACCAAACTTTTTGTCCTTATATTGACGTTTTGCTTGCATCCTGTAATATTAAATGTATATTTCATATTACATAATTATATCAACAGTCACGAGTCCAGTAGTGGGCAAAAATTTACCTTTCAATAAGCAACACATTTTTAGAGTATAAAATGCTGGCAATAAGTTATATGCAGAATAAAAGAAAGTAAAATAGTTGTTGGTTTCCATCAAACACAATATTTATTCATTTTATTTTATTATGACAACATCTCTACAAAATTCAGAACAAGGTGCAACACAGTGCAAATAATATTTTTGTAATACAGGATTCCATATTACAAAAATATTATTTGCACTGCTTTGCACCATGTTCTGAGTTTTGTAGAGATGGCCTGATGACGATCAGTTGACCAAAATATGTTGTCAAAATAGAATAAAGTAAAATAAATAAATATTGTTGCATTTGATGGAAATCAAATCTATTTTATTTTATTTTAGTGTGAAAACACAACAGGATGTTACCTGTACAAATAGATACACAATTCTTACTTTTTATCTGCAGGTCCCTTTCTATTGCCTTGTGACGATGAAGGTTTCTGCTTCTTATTCTTCTTCTCTTCCAAAAAATCCAGATCTGTGCGCAAGCCTTTTTGATATTTCTTCACTTCTTCCATCAGTTTTCTTTTCTCATTAATTTGCCGGACCTTAGCCTCTTTCTGAACTTGCTTGCTAACTTTACGGAGCTGACGGAGTTGACGCACGTGTTCAGTGCGTTCTTGCATATGCTGTTTCTTCATCAGGACCTCACGTACCTACAAAAAGCAGGGGGACATATGGTTTACACACAATAAAACCCGGTCAAAATGGAATGGTGAACAACCAGTAAAATGTCCCATTTTGAACACATTGCAATTTCATCAAGGTTCTTACAGAACACATATTACTCCACCACAGTTCTGTTTATCACAGAATTTGTAGCAGTACCTGTATACAGAAAATGTTTCTTCAGTATCTTTTCTGTGCTTTCACCACTGCATTCTTTGACCTTCAAATAAGAGGTTTTACTGGACAGCACAAAGGAAAAACAAGACAGTTTCAACACCACAAGGAATTTTCTTTTTTAAATACAACGTAGCTTTCATTCTATATCAGCTGAATGTAATGTCTCTGACAACATTACCCATTTCTAAAACAAAGCAGATAACCAATTTAATGATTATGGTTATTTACACCCACTTTTATAGCATTTTCTATTTTTTACTTTCATCAAAGTTCATATTATTATTAATTTCTTTTTGGAAAACATTTCTATAAACTGCAGAATTATAAAAGAATGTTGATTATAAGCCATTCACAGGCATCTAATCAGGTCATTATGCTCCAAAGAGGGAGATATTCGGCAATGCATAATTCAAAGATCTGATTACGGTTGTAAACAAAAATGTACATACTGGTAGGGCAGGCATTTTTCAAGACCTTCAGAGAAACTAAAACATATTTCAGTTGAGGTCTACATTCTTCTATGTTGTGGCACTGTATCATTGGGTAACTGATGCCTGGCATTTCAAGAAAACATGATGGTCTCATCTTAAAGGGTCAAAATGTCCTTGGGCATTTCTATCTGCAACTGTTGACATACTTCCGCAGCACAAGTATGCTCCACAACAGATAATTACAATCAGCCAACATTCCTACTGACAAATGCTGACACATCATCATGTTGCAGAATGACCACAGAAGTGGTGAATGCAGCAAGTGGAAAATTTTTTGTAATTAACTTGTACATTCAGCCCAGCATGTGTACGAAGTTTTAGCTACGAACAGAATTCTTACAGTAATGTGTACTCAATAATCACTGGATACGGCTCCCTGACTTTTCTTCTACTCTCTGAACTCGAAAACATTTGGTGATGTGGGAACAACTGAGCATCTGCCAATGATTACAAGAACTGACAGGAACTGTGGATGAAATGAGTACACTTGCAAGCATTTTCACAAATTTAGCCTTGATGTTCTTCAATCAGACCTCATATTTTGTGGCACCTATCGGAAGAATTAACTGAAGAGAAGCACCACATGAATTTTCAAGACAGTGAGTAGCATAAACAATAAAATTCAGTGTTGCCTTTTCTAAGTAATCAGAATGACTACAGCCATCATGTCTTGCAAACTGAGTGAATCTCATTTTTATTTCTCTCCAACTTAGAGAACAAAACTTACAAAAAGAGCCCCATCATTTTGGAGATATTAAATGTGGAATGGTACTCAATAAATCATGGCATATAAGCTTCAATGCCTCATGAAATCTGTTACGTTACTACATAATGTGCTTAAATTTTTGACAGCAGTCATAACAACTCTTGTAACTCCATGGTGTTTCACTGAAAACTTATTTTAAGCGCAAAAAGAGCCCTAATTAAATCATATGGAAGTGTGTGGCAGTTGGTTTAATACCATAAATTGTTGAAAGTATCACTATGTGCACTTGAGTCCATTAGTATACGTTGTGTTACTCTCTAAATACAACGGTAAAACTGTCCCTCTCCATGCTATGAATGCATACCAGGGGGGAAGAGGTATAGCTCCACCATTCTTAACCTCAGAATTCAATTGATGTGAGTGGTTACTTGACACTCCAGCTGCTTTACCCCTGTGGAAAGGGGTCCAAAGTACCTACTGAATAGAGGCTCGGTGGGCCCCAGAGCCATACTGGATGTGTCACAGAAAAGAAAAATCTCTTGCCCCTTCCAAGAATTAAACCTCAAATTATCCAGCCTACAGCCTAGTTACTGTACCAACTACACTATCCCAGCTTCCAAATCTTACTTGGTTCAAAGTATACTAGAAATTAACCAGCAATACAATGAAGACACTATAGCACAATGCTTACCTTCTGCATGTGCTGATCTGACTTTGCCATTTCAGCAAAATAATCATCAGGACGTTTAGTCTTCACACCCTGTTCCCTGAGTCTGGGAATTCCAATGAGAACAGCTGCCTGTGCCTGGCGGTGAAACGTTGTTTCACGGCGGAAATCATTTAGAGCTAGATCCTCTGCATTAAAATTCTGCAATTTTTTCCCTTTTCCTTGAAGTTTATTGAACATGGCTTCATGCCGCAGTTCTTCTTCTTGTAACTTGTGAACACAGTAACCACATACAAGAACAAGTCACAAAACCCCTGCATTCAATTAACACTTTGGTGCCGGTATTAAATGCAAGAGACTGGAATTTAAATGAAAACTGCAAGAGAATGCCATCAAGTGGCCACCATCTCTACCCGACATTTAGCACTATGGGCATCACAGTGCATGAGAGGTACACCTGACATTATAGACAACAAATGGCTACAAGAGGCACTACTTCATAAAAAACACCCAACATTTACAGATATAGCCATACACTGGGATCAAGTCAATAGCAACTCTACTACATACCTGCAAGGCTTTGCATTCAAATCTCAGCCTGGGACCACCTATTCTAACAGGTTTTTAATGGCTTTCCTCAGTTCCTCAATGCAAATACTAGGATATTACTTCAAATCTGGCTATGACAACATCCTTTCCAGCCAGTCATTCCATGATTCAATGCTATATAGTCCAAGCACTTGACGGAATCATTACATATGCCATCAAGTAATAAATATCCAGATATGACACTTCTCTGAACTGTTTCAAGACAAGAACCAATCGTGTATCTACAGTGTGATACAAGGCTTCTGCCGCAAAGTAGATGAAAACTGTGTTCTTCTGGGTTATTATGCAGCAAGTAGTGGTAATTCCTTACTGACATTTCAGGACAACCTGTCAGTCCTATCTTCAAGGGTCAAGAATTCAAAAAGAAAGCTGGTAACCCTAGTACAGGGTTTACATAGGAAAGAGTGTGGGCAATTATAAGTCTCAGTAGCATTGTGCCAGCCAATAGGGTTGTGCAGGTGACAGGATGGGGTGGAGTGTAGTCATCAGTGCTACTTTGAAGCAAGACGTTCTGGGAGTAGGAATTTCTAACAGGTTTTTCCTCATTACCTGTTATTTCATGTAGGTTTCCTGGTATGCAACTCATATACAGTTAGTGACCTTTCTTAGTGAGACAGTTCACTTCGGTGTAGTATCGAATTACTATTTCCCCTTCCTATTTCATTTTTATATATTGGTTCATTGTTCTAGTCTTCAAGCCTCCTTCCTCCTTTAGTTGTTACTGTCCTTCATTCCATACACTTGTGTTTGTTTTGTCTCCCAGCCCTGCAATTGGTTGTTCATCATGGAGTAGCATCAATCCCGACCTGCTGTTTTTGCTTTGTATTCATTGACCAACTACATACTTTACTATACTTCCTTTTTTCCTTCTCTCCCATTGCTCATATAGAAGGTTTCCTTAGATTCTCTCTCCTGCACCTGCTATAAATTTCCACTCCTGGAGCATTTTGCTTCAAAGTAGCACTGATAACTACACTTCCCCTCCCTCCTGTCACCTGCATCAACCCTACTGGCTGGCATCACACTACTGTGACTTATCACCAGCCTCACTCTTCCCTTTATAAACTCCATACTAGGCTTTCCGGCTATCTTATTGGATTCTTGACTCTTAAAGTCGGGACTAACAGGCTATCAAGAAACGTCGGTAAGGAATTACCACTACTCGCCGCATAATAACCCACAAGAATGCAGTTCTCATGTACTTACAGTTTTAACCAGCAAATGCACACAACTGTCATTCGGTGCACAATAATATTTTTAAAAACATTAAACCCCTATAGGTTTCGGAACTTGCTGGTCAACTATCACGAGTACATTAATTTTTATTGTATAAAACAATTACTAAACAATATTTTACCTTCTGCATATGTGGAAGAATTAATGGGATTGCAGCAGGTCAAATAATGTCTAACAACTGTCTTCTACAATAAAAAAAAAGTATTCCCTGATGATGGACGAGTAAGGTCCGAAACATATGAGAGTTCAGTGTTAAATGTAAATGGGGTTATGAGCTATGGGACTAAAAATATATCCACTTTACTGTGCCATAAACGTTGTGACTACATATTTTATACAACAAAATAATATAAATTACCTAACAATATCCACCATGTAGGGTACAGTACTAATAAATGTCACAGTGACACATGATCCCCAATTAAAATTAAAGTCGCTTACCTTTAATGCCAGTTCAGGTGCAAGAGGTGCCTGATCATTTACCAGATCCAATCGTTCAACCCACTCCAACTTCAACTTGATATCTGACAGCTTCTTTTTAAGCTGCACCTATAATTCAGTGCAACAACACATTTTTACATAACCTTCAAGAATGACACACAAACAGACTGATATGACACTTCCAGCAACCTTTACCCATTGTCATACACTAATGAAATGACAAATAATAGTGTGACACAAACATGGAAAAAAAACTAAAGACTGAGTATTTTGTCTACCATGGTTTGTAACTATCTTATTAAACAACAACCTGGAGGTTTTATCATGCCATATGAAGTTTCTTATATAAGATAAGGTATGCCCACTACTACTTTGCTATTAAGCAACTACATGCATAGGATATTTACATTAACGCTACCCCCTCCATCCATACAGCACAAAACAACCAACATGGTAATCAACATTATAGTCGCGAGCTCCTGATGATGGGCATAGTAGTGCCCAAAATATGTTGAGCCTATAAGAAGTACAATAAAATAATAAGTGGCATCTAGTTGGTTTTTATCCTTCAGTTATCAAAATGATGCATGGTCCAACAAACATCAAATGTTATCTGCAACTTGGGTAAGCATGGCAGAAGGTACACTGTCACCATATTTAATATTTACTGCTTCATACTAGATATCAGTCACATAATTTGGTAATATAATAAATGTGATTTGTTATGGTGTGATGTACTAATGCCACAGTGCACTCACTGTATTATTATGTGACATTCCTAGGCAATTATTCACATTCCTCTTCACATGATTTCAGGCTTCCACCACAAAGTAGCTGACAGCTGCGCTGTTCTGTTTTATGTCACAGACAGTAGTGGTAAATTCTTTACCACTCCTCACCATGAAATAACCCAAAAAGAGCATAGTTCTCATAATCCTCTTCATTTAATTTGCATACTGCATAATGAAGAAATATACCAACATGCAAATCATAATATTAAACTGCTCACATATGGAAATGTGAAATTTCATATGTAGGAAGGTTATAAACACACCTACAAATTGTGCATAAAATACTGCTTGTAAGTCAACAGTTACAAAGTATGGCAATGGAGTTTGAGGTTACAACCAACAAAGGTACAACATACAATATCAAAGAAGGCATATAAGTAATAGTTTCTTTAAAAAAACATTAAAAAAAATAGTAGCAGACCCTAAAAGCAGTAATAATATTCTCTAACATATCTAAAATTGTGAGAAACAACAAAAAGTGTAATCCTAGTGGTGTAAATGGTATGATCCAACAAGAATAACTCAGTGTCTGTTGCCATGCACCAACTTCTGTGTGTCATTTAAAATGGCAGAATATGGTGAGGTGCTAAAAAGACGACTAGGCAACATTTTGTCAACTGGAAACATATAGTACACTCACACTAAGCAAGCCATTTCATTATTTCAATAGACTTTACTTGAAGGAATAGTTCACAAAAAGTAAGAGAAGCCCAAACAAAGAATAAAAAAACAGATAAAGAATGGACACCATTATTATCTCATTGTAATTTAACACAAAACTTACTTACCTGTCTGAAAATATCCTACCTCATTAAAATCACAGTCCTCTTCTCACACAAGTTTCATACACAGTCAAGGAATTGATACTTGTTCTCATCCCTCACAAAACTTAAAGATAATCAGATTCAACTTTTGTTTCAATACATTAAAACAGTGAATTAAGTTACATCTATATCCTTCAGATAGCACAGTTTTCAACACAAACCTACCAGCTCTCTATGGTGTGAAGCTGGTATGTTTTCATTAAATTGTGTGTGAAGAACATAATATACAATCATATATTCTCCCCTCTTTTATAGGCCCACAACAATTATACATGCCTGTACATAAATAACCATTTTTTCAAAGTACTCTATTACCAGTCCAGCTCATTCCCTTCATTTAAGTGATAATCACCATTCCCCTTTCCTAACTTACCGCATCATTCTTATAGTGTTTCTTGTGGTCAGTGGACACAATGTTTAACCCTGGTTTCACAAGTCCTTTTGCAAACGCTTCTTGTAGCTGCAAAAAATATAAACATGTACAGAATGTATACATGACTTTAGTTTTGTATTACTTGCAACATATTTAAGGCACAGTTCAAAAACATAATGAAAGAAATATGACCTGTCAATACACACTGACAGGTCATATTTCTTTCATTATGTGTTCTACAAGTACAATGGGGATGGCATACATTAAAAAAAGTACAGTTGAAATACTAAGCAGCTGAAAAGAGTGACTTAAAGAGATCCAAATTGATGCTTACATTGCAACCTACTGAATATTCTGTCTGCTAGGTACAGCTACATTAATCAGAAATGCAAAACAGCATCTCTGCCATGAAATTCCTTCTGTGTTTTAGCTTTGTATGAAACAAATTCTGCTGTGACAGCACCAAAGTTTTGGTGTAAGTACAGGAGGGTTTAACCAAGCAAACCATTGAAACTTACTTCACACAGGCAACTGGACACCCAGGATTTGTGAATTCCTGGCTTAGTCTTATTAACGATCAATTTAATGTACATAAATTCTACTGCCTTTCCCAACTTGATGATAATATAAACATTACTAGACCTCAACTAATGACCTGAGTCCTACAGCATATCAACTACAATTATACCCAGTTGAACTCAAGACATTTTCAAATTTCAGTGACTCACATATTATCAGAGTTACTCACACAGGCTGACCAGGTAGGTCACAAACTAGTATCATGTATGATACACATAGCCAATGTCCAGACATGAAAAAGTGGAATAATATTTTGGAATAACTCTTCCAACAGTCGGATGGTTTTCACTTTATACAAGCAAACTGTCATGTAGAAGTCTATTTAAACAATTATGGATTCCACCTGTTCAATGCCAATATACACTCAGGAAAATTTTCAAACAAATTCACCTACACACAATATTAATTCAAAGAATAACTACCATTTTCATGGGCTAAATGCCAACTGATCTAGTTTTTAAAAAAGTTCATTTTATGTTGCCATCAAAATTTGCAACACTTTACCACACAGTCTGACGACCCGTAAGAATTAAAAGACAAAATATAAAGCAGCCTCATGGAAATACATAAATACACACTCCTTTAACACTATACATTAATTGTTTATGTATAAAATTATCTATAATACTGTTTGTAAAAAGTTTGTAGTATTTTACACTTTAAAAACTGTATATATTTGTGTATTTATTACTTGCTCCACATCCTGTTGTCTTTGTGACATACTTATGGATCCATGGAACATACATACACATGTAAATATGTATATATTTATAAATATAAATTCAATAATAGCTTCTTGAATAGTTATATCTTTTTCTTTTTCCCAATTTGAAAAGTTTTCTAAATTATGGAGAGCTGCTGGTCTCATCAGTATTAAGTCAAGTTCTAAAGATTAACAAGTATCATATATTTAATTCAGAAGGTACCTGGTTTGAATATCGACTTACTGGGTTTGTTATGGTTCTTCTCAATGCTCAAAGGTAATGCCTCAAAAGGAGGCTCCTAAAGGTTATCAATACCCTTCACCACTCAATACCAGTAACCATGACATTACTCCTCCTTCAGTGCTACACAACAATGATAATACTGCACAAATGGTGTCCACTAGTATCAACAGATTGTTTAAAAAATACACATTAAATTCTGACAGACAAATTTCATGAATTTTACTACTAACAACACACTATACATCAATCCAAATAGAGGGTATGATAATAAAACCCATGTAGAAACACATAACCTGAACTTAAAACCAAAAACACACAATGAATGCATTATCCCTAAACTATGTCTAGCATGCAGCATTTCAAGTACTCTTACATCACTCATCAAAATACATAATAAAAAACTAAGTCACTTCGGTTACATCCCATGCGTACATCACAGGTAGTCGGGCCAATCGTCCGAAGAAATTCAATGAATGCCAATAAGTATCCAACATGCATAATAAAATTAGTAGATTAATATCATCTGTCAAAAAGGGAATAAATAACCTACACAAAACTACTCAAGAAATGTGATATACTTCCCCTTGACACATACTTGTTACCCTCTTTAGATCATTCATTATGGGCGACATCGAAAAAGTTTCACACTCAGGTAAACATAAGACACAAATACAACCTCCAAATACTAAAGGCTAACCTTACAGACACTAATGTATAATAAAGGCAACAACTCGCGAATACTAGCGGACACCAAATTCGAATTATGGTTCCAAGCTTGCATTGACGACATACAACGTTCGAAAAAGCTAGAATCAGTTATGCTCGGTTAGTGGAATAAAATACAATTCTAATTCAACCTATATAACTAGCAACCGAAAAACGCAGTATGTTACTATTGGCCTTGCATAACATAACCTCAACACATTATTATTATTACTCAGAAATTAGTTCTCTATTTCACCTCCACATCAGAGTCATTCTCCCTATCTTCAAAACTTGAGTCCGTATCAGACATTGCTGTCTTCAGCATAACCATCAAAATGATAAATTCAGCTGAACAGTTTTCATTCGCGCATGTCTCTATTTCAAAGCACTGCAACCTCTCCACCACAGATCATCGCTCACCACCATTACACCTCAGCACAGAGCATCTAGCACATCAGTGTGGCCACCACTGATTACCGGAAAACGGTACGACAACCAGAGCCACAGTTTACAAACTACAGCACATTTGTCTTAGTAACCGGATCTTCAACGATAGATGGCAGCAGACACCCAAGCGTGGCTCACTGGTACGAAAGTGGCATGGCATACATTTCGAAGTACATGGGCGGAGTTTTAACTTACGTATGTTTGTGTTACGCTCAAAGATCGAAATCGCTCATTGAGCGGGAAAAACGACCACAACGCGTTGTGGCATTACAGATACAGCTGCAACGCTAAATTTCGTGTTGTGGCTGTTTTTAAACATCCACAACGCGTTGTGGCATGTGAAGATATCCCGTGATGCGAAAGTCGTGTTGTGGCTATTAACGGAAATGACCATAACGAGTTCGGACTTCGTGAAAATACCACAAGTTGTGATGGTCGTTACCTTTCACAGCCACGACGCGATGTGAGACAAGTTTCAACCTGCCGAAAAGTCAGCGAGTGATCGAGCTGCAAGTTGTTTTTTACAAATATTATAACATAAGTATACGTCAGCACAATCTAATTATTTATTTATAGTGTAGTTATATAATGGCTACATGTTTCGACTAAAAACTAGTCATCTTCAGGCCTCTACAATTCCGTGCCA
>Ga0123355_10004690_pt1 | contig 19902 bp, 20 predicted proteins | sample TergutEmb28metaG_3_FD_89872 | JGI IMG/M metagenome (GOLD analysis project Ga0123355, IMG submission 89872) | Embiratermes neotenicus P1 segment gut microbial communities from Petit-Saut dam, French Guiana - Emb289 P1 | ecosystem: Host-associated > Arthropoda: Insects > Digestive system > Gut ...
AACATTCGCCTTTGCCGGCCCCTCTACAAAACTACCGAAACTGTCAGCAGTCTGGCCAGCTATGTTGGCTTGAAGTTGATTGTGGAGACTGCATAAATCAGTATAGACTCCATCAATTGTCTCTGCCAGTTGGTCGCACCTGATCTCTGCTTGTTCACATGCATCTGGATCAAATTTTAATAGATATGACATTACTTGAATTCTCCTTTAAAAATATTTGTACTTTAATTTCGCATTTTGCAGACTGATTAATATGGTGAAAATCAGCGCAAAATTATGATAAACAAACTTTAGCACGAGCACGCTCTCTTTGTCAATGCATTTTTCGCAATTTTTTGTGCAATACGCAAAAAAAAATGGAAGCGCAGGTGTGTTTGTAAACGTTTTGTGAATAAACGCGAAAAGAGCGTGCAATTTAATACTGTTTTACACTATGACCCCCATGTGCTGTGAAGAATCGATACCAACCTCAGATAACCATCGTAATCTACAAAGCCAAGACGTAAACTTCTCCAATCATGCCCATCACCTAATTCATCGCCGGGAATATGAAATTCTACAAACTCGATATCCGGAAAAACCTCTGTGATATTTTCAAGTGCATTTCCACTTCGAATTATTTCATTAACTCCTATTATAGGCGAGTTTAAATGATTATGAGCTTGCACAAACTCTTCAAAATATTCAGCCGGTGTCAACCTTATTGGCTCCCCGGTACCATTACGCACTCCCCACATATATACACTGGGATTCGTATTTAAGGTAGCCACTTCTTCTACACCAAACTGTCTGTCCGTCTCCAAATTTATTGTTGCACACGGAGAAAGCACAACGCCGATCTCCGGATGTACCACTTGAGACAGTGCGTTGAAATCATCATTGTTAATATGCTCAAGGACTGTAAATGCAAGTAGGGTTATGTCTGCATTAGCAGCATCATAACCATTAATCGTTTCTCTATCGGTTCCGTTAAATGTAGATGATTCACCGAACTCATGCACTGCGATAAAAATCCCTATACCTGCGGCAACACCTATTATTAACATTACAATTGGAAATATAAACTTTTTAATTATAACAGCACCTTCCTTGACACGCGCTCTTTTACCATACTTTTTGTTCTACTATTTTACTCCTATCTCTCAAGTAATCAACAACAATAGCATTACAAATTATTACAGCGGTTTAAAAAATATATTGGTAAATACTTGACATTTGTTATATATAATGTTAAATTATATTTAGCACTCGACGCCTGAGAGTGCTAACATCACGACAAAGGGTAACATACAGGTTACATGATGAGTCTCAGTGAAAGAAAAAAACAAATACTGCGTGCAGTTGTAGAGTTGTACGTCAAAGGAGCAGAACCGGTTGGTTCCAAAGCCGTTGCCAGTGCCTTGGAGTCGCCAGTTTCGTCTGCGACTATCCGCAGTGAAATGGCAGATCTTGAATCAATGGGGTTGCTAGAACAGCCTCATACTTCTGCCGGGAGAATCCCCTCTTCAAACGGCTATCGCATATATGTCAACGAACTTATGCGAAACCAGGATATCTCCGGCGATGATGCCGAAGTCATCGATAGCGAACTCGACGGACATCTCGCCAAGCCGACAAATCTACTTGATAAGGTTGGCAACCTCACATCAAGACTCACAACATATCCCGCATATGCAATGGCATCTGCAACAGGAATTGTCTGCATCGCACGGTTCGACCTAATATATGTTGATCATTCAACATTCATTATAGTTGCACTATTGAGCAACGACACGGTCAAGAACAAACTTGTTCACCTAACAACGAACATAGAGCCGCCGATGCTCACAAAGCTTTCGGCGGTGTTAAATGCGAGCTTTACAGGCATCCCGGAGGAGCGAATTACACCGGCACTTATTGTTGCAACAGAACGTGCAGTTGGCGACACAGCCGGAATCGTCGCAATAGTCGCCGGATATACAATCGAACTGCTCGTTGAAGCAAAGTCAGTAGGGGCTCACATTTCCGGAGCAGTCAACCTCTTGAGCCACCCGGAATTCAGGGACGTTGATAAAGCACAACGAATTCTCCGCTACCTAACCGACGAAAAAGAACTTGCACGACTTCCATCACCGGATTCACCCGGAGAGTTGAAAATAACAATAGGCCCGGAAAATCTGGCAAATGAACTACGCGATTCAAGTGTAATGGCAATCAAGTACGACGCAGGTAACGACATACAAGGGTTAATCGGCGTGGTCGGTCCTACACGAATGGACTACTCAAAGGTTGCCGCACATCTTTCATATATGGCACAGGGATTAAGCTTACTACTCGGAGGACTAAGCGGCGGAGATTTGCTTAAACTCAATGCCTCAACAGCAAATAAGATAGGAGACAATGACATTGGCGAAGAATAGTAAAAACACGTCAAAAGACGACAAAACCGAACCCATCATAGACAAGGAAGCGACAAACGCTGAACTTGATCAAGATGAAGTCGAAGTCATCGAAACAGCGACAGAAGAAAATGATTCTGATTTAGATAATTCATCAAACGAGCTTGCTACAGAGCGAGACAAGTACCTAAGGCTTGCTGCCGAGTACGACAATTTCCGCAGACGTAGCGCAAAAGAACGCGAAATGATTTATACAGATGCACGCACAGATACAATAAACAAACTGTTGCCAGTCTATGACAATCTGGAGCGCGCACTAAAAACCGAGTGTACCGATGAATCGTTTTACAAGGGAATTGAAATGATAATGACCCAGCTGACCGAGTCTCTGGACAGCATGAATGTCAAAGAAATCCCGGCAGTCGGAGAGCCGTTTGACCCCAATCTTCATAACGCAGTTATGACAATCGAAGATCCGAATTTTGGCGAAAACACCATAGCAGAGGAATTTCAAAAAGGATTTACACTAGGCGACCGTGTAATCCGTTTTTCAACAGTAGTAGTCGCCAACTCAAACTAAGGGCACCCCTAAAAACATACCATTCACCATCTTGATGCACCTTATTTCTCCGCTCTGCGTTAATTTTCCTTGAAAGACGGATGTATTCCTGCGGAAAATTGCCTTGATTGGAAAAATAATCTACATCAATCTGATAAACGCTATATTTTTAGCGGCACCCCAACTAATAACACACAATATTCATAGGAGGAAATATACAATGGGTAAAATTATAGGAATAGACTTAGGAACAACAAATTCATGCGTGGCAGTTATTGAAGGCGGCGAGCCCGTCATCATTGCAAACGCAGAGGGCAATCGCACGACACCATCTGTCGTTGCATTTTCAGCAGAAGGCGAGCGCATGGTCGGTCATGTAGCAAAACGCCAAGCTATCACGAATCCTGACAGAACAGTTTTGTCTGTCAAGCGTGAAATGGGTACTGCATACAAAGTATCTATCGACGGCAAACAATATACACCACAAGAAATATCTGCAATGATTCTACAAAAGCTCAAAGCTGACGCAGAAGCATATCTCGGAACAAAAGTGACAGAAGCTGTTATTACAGTTCCTGCATACTTCACAGACTCACAACGTCAAGCAACGAAAGACGCCGGCAAAATTGCAGGTCTTGATGTAAAACGTATCATCAACGAGCCAACAGCAGCGGCACTCGCTTACGGTCTCGATAAAGAGCATGACCAAAAAATCATGGTCTATGACTTAGGCGGCGGTACATTCGACGTTTCAATCCTTGAGATTGGCGATGGCGTTATCGAAGTTCTTGCCACAGCCGGTAATAACCGTCTCGGCGGCGACGATTTCGACGAAGCAATAATGAACTATCTGCTTGCAGAGTTCAAAAAAGACAGCGGTGTTGACCTTTCTTCGGACAAAATTGCAATTCAACGTCTACGCGAAGCATCTGAAAAAGCGAAAACAGACCTGTCCGGCATGACTACAGCGAACATCAATCTGCCATACATCACAGCAGATGCGACAGGACCAAAACACTTAGATTACACGCTAACAAGAGCAAAGTTCAACGAACTTACTGCTGATCTTGTAGAAAAAACAATGAAACCTGTTAAACAAGCAATTGAAGATTCAGGTCTCACAGCAAACGAATTATCAAAAATCTTACTCGTTGGTGGTTCTACAAGAATCCCTGCAGTACAAGACGCTGTTAAGAGCATAACCGGCAAAGATCCTTTCCGCGGCATTAATCCTGATGAATGTGTTGCAGCCGGTGCTGCAATCCAAGGCGGCGTACTTGGTGGCGATGTTGAAGGTATTCTACTACTAGACGTCACCCCTCTATCTCTCGGAATCGAGACAATGGGCGGCGTATGCACAAAGCTAATCGAACGCAACACAACTATCCCAACCAAGAAAAGCCAGACATTCTCAACTGCCGCTGATAACCAAACATCAGTTGAAGTCCACGTTCTTCAAGGCGAGCGTGAGATGGCTCAATACAATAAATCACTCGGTAGATTCCATCTTGACGGCATTGCTCCTGCGCGCAGAGGCATTCCTCAAATCGAAGTTACTTTCGATATCAGCGCAGACGGCATCGTAGAAGTTTCTGCAAAAGACATGGGCACAGGCAAAGTACAAAACATAACGATCACAGCATCAGCAAATCTATCCAAAGACGACATCGAAAAAGCTGTAAAAGAAGCTGAACAATACGCAGAAGAAGATGCAGCACGCAAGGAAGAAGTTGACATCCGCAACCATGCTGATCAAATGGTCTACCAAAGTGCGAAAACACTTGATGAAATGGGCGATAAAATCGAAGCCGAAGACAAGCAAAACATCGAAGCTGCTGTCGAAAAAGTCAAGACTGCACTCAACGGTACTGACACACAAGCAATAAAAGACGCTGCAGAAGAACTTGAAAAAGCGTTCCATGCAGTTAGCGAAAAGCTATATGCACAAGCTGCACAACAAGAAGGTGCACCCGGCCCGGATTTCAACGCCGGTGCTGCTCCAGGCGGCTCTGATGACGGCGTATACGACGCTGACTATGAAGTAGTAGACGAAGAAGAGAACTAAGAACAAATTATTTTAATTAAGTACAAGTGTGTTTTGGACGAGAATGATATCCATTCCCGTCCAAAACCGCGAGCGACCAACAAAGTGGTCGTGAGCGGAAAGGAGAAGCAACGAAGCGGAGCGAATGCCTGAACTGGTTCAGGCGTAGCGAAGTGAAGTTTGTGACGACGATATGGCTGACAAAAAAGATTATTATGAGTCACTGGGAGTAAGCAAAGGTGCCTCTGACGACGAAATTAAAAAGGCGTTTCGAAAGCAAGCTAAAAAGTATCACCCGGACGTAAATCCGGGCAATGCAAAAGCTGAAGCACGCTTCAAAGAAGTGAATGAAGCATACGAAGTGCTCTCTGACTCTGACAAAAAAGCAAGATATGACCAATTTGGACATGCCGGCGTAGACCCCAACTTCGGTGCGGGCGGCGGAGGTCCTTTCGGCGGTGGATTCGGTGGCGAAAACCCATTTGGCGGCGGATTCGGCGGCGGCGGTGTTGATTTCGACCTTGGCGATATATTTGGTTCTATTTTTGGCGGCGGTGCTGCATCAGCAAGCCGCAGTCGTAATGCACCCAGAAAAGGTGAGCGTGTTCGTGCCAGCATCACCCTAACATTTGAAGAGGCTGCATTCGGCTGTGATAAAGATGTTACAATTCAACGCATAGAAAAATGCGATGATTGCTCGGGTTCAGGCTGTAAATCAGGAACTACTGCAGAAAAATGTCCGGATTGCGGCGGTAGTGGTGTAGTTACAGTCCAGCAACGCACACCTTTTGGAGTTATGCAAAGCAGTGCAGAATGCCAAAAGTGTCACGGTCGCGGAAAAATCATACATCAACCTTGCGAAAAATGTAAAGGTCTAGGCATGGTTAGACGCAAGCGCACGATAAAAGTCACGATTCCTGCCGGGATTGACAACGGACAGACAATATCTATGCGCGGTCAAGGCAGTGTCGGTGCAAACGGTGGCGAAGCGGGCGATCTATTCGTCACAGTTTCAATTAAACCACATGATGAGTTTGAAAGAGAAGGCAGCGACGTACTATTGAATTTGCCAATTTCATTTGTGCAAGCGGCGCTCGGCGCAGAGCTTCAAGTGCCCACTCTTGACGGCAAAGTAAAATACTCAATACCCGCCGGAACACAGACCGGAACAGTCTTCAGATTACGCAACAAAGGTATTCAAAACCTTAGAGGTTCAGGTCGCGGCGATCAATATATTACCGTAAATGTCGCTGTTCCATCATCACTCAACAAGGAACAAAAGGAAATCCTAAAGAAATTCGCAGAAGCCGGCGGAGAAGTAATCGACACAAAGAAAAGACGCAGAAAGTAGATGGCTAGATAAAAACTACAGTATCCTTGCGAATATGCAACGATACTGTAGTTTTTTGTTTTTTACAATTACTCTTTATCTATTCTGATATAGAGCAACTATACTTTCCACTTGCCATCAACAAACACAAACTCTTCTCCGTAGCTGCCGAGCTTAGTTAGTGCGATAATCCAATCAACAAGAGTCCAAACACCACAGCCACCAAAAGTGATTATTTTTAGAATACCAAGTCCAACTTGCCCTCTCATAAATCTGTTGACTCCGAGTCCTCCAAATAAGAATGCTCCTACCCATGTGTACACATACTTGTTCATGTTTCTTTCCACGATTATTTTCCTCCAAAATTAATATAATGTTGATAAACCTTGCGTATTCTACCAAACAAAACATCACTTGTAAAGAGGAATTTTTTATACATCTACGCAACGTTGAAAACGCACTTATTTATACACATTTAGCAACATTATTCGTACCCTTTTGGATTGTTTTTTTGCCATTTCCATGTGTCAGAGCACGCCTGTTTTAAGGTCTTTTTTGTTTCCCAGCCAAGTTCATCTTTTGCCTTATCTGTTGACGCATAACAGACTGCAAGATCCCCGGGACGACGCGGTGCTATTTTTTTCGCTATTTCAACACCGGTTGCATCTTCGAAAGCCGACACCAATTTCAAAACACTTGTACCTTTTCCCGTGCCTAGATTGAAAACATTAACGCCACTATGTGAATCGATATACTCAACTGCCGCAACATGACCAAGTGCCAAATCTACAACATGAATATAGTCACGCACTCCGGTCCCGTCAATCGTATCATAATCATCACCAAAAACACCGAGGAACGGCAAACGACCGACTGCAACCTGTGCTATATATGGCATAAGATTGTTCGGAATGTCCTGCGGGTCTTCACCAATTCTGCCGCTCTCATGAGCACCAATAGGATTAAAGTAACGAAGCAACACAACCGACCAACCATCATTTGCATTAGCCGCATCGGATAAAATCTGCTCACATATAAACTTTGTCCAGCCATACGGATTTGTACATCCACCGATACGCGAACTTTCGGTCAGCGGCATCTCATTATCAGCACTATATACCGTTGCACTTGAAGAGAAAATTATATTCTTCACATCGTGCTTCTTCATAGTTTCACACAGCGTCAGAGTTGAACTCAAGTTGTTCTCATAATACTCCAGAGGCTTCTCGACAGATTCACCCACAGCTTTCAGCCCGGCAAAATGAATTACGCAACCTATATCATGCTCTGCGAACACCTTGTCCAGCCTTGCACTATCACATACATCCATCTCATAAAAAACAAAGTCGCGCCCCGCCAATTCCTTAACACGCTCAATTGCTTCAGGCTTGCTGTTCACAAAATTATCAACCGCCACAACATCATATCCACGCCCAAGTAGTTCGAGTATTGTGTGACTACCAATATATCCCGCTCCACCAGTAATTAATATTTTCATACTTCCTCCCACTGTTGAATTGAGGTGATTCTCAAGTGATATTGTATTACAACTTATTGATTTATTCAATATGATGTTATATATTGTAATACACGCTAAGAAAAATATTACGAACCAGATGCATCTTGCAACGCGACTTGAAGTAATGTAATTGCATTTCCGCAAGCGAAGCATGGATGCGGAGCGCGCTCATTTGCGCAGGACATGCATTATGAGCGAAAAGGAAATGGAATTGTACTGCTTCAAGTGCAAGCGCACACCAACGTATAACAATGCTACAACAACACACGCTCTACTCTGAAAAGAGCAACACTGAACAGCACAACAAGGAGCCAAACTATGACAAACAGAGTGAAAAAATTAAGAAATGAAAGCCTTAATACAGAACCTCGAATTTGCATGGAACGAGCACTGCTCGAAACCGAAGCATACAAAATGCACGAAGGCAAAGTCTCGGTTCCTGAACTTCGCGCGCTCGCATTTAAACATATAATGGAAAGCAAAACACTCTGGATCGGCGACGGCGAACTAATAGTCGGCGAGAAAGGCTCTGCGCCACAATCTGCACCAAGCTTCCCTGAAATCTGCTGTCACACAATGGAAGACCTAAAAGTCATGAATGAACGTGACCTCATCTTCTTCCGTGTTGCCCCTGAAGATTTCAAGGCACAAGAAGACACCATCATTCCGTACTGGAAAGACAGAGCGTTGAGAGACAGACTTCTCGCTGCGATGACACCGGAGTGGAAAGACAGCTACAACGCCGGAATCTTCACAGAATTCATGGAGCAACGCGGACCCGGGCACACAGTTGGCTCAAAGAACATCTATCAAAAAGGATTTTCAGAATATAAAAAAGACATAGAACACGCCATTTCTGCACTTGATCGACAAGGCGATGCGGCCGCATTGAAGAAGCGCGAGCAACTTCGCGCCATGAGCATTTGCTGTGATGCCATCATTGCATTAGGCAAGCGTTATGCTACATATGCACGAGAGCTTGCCGAAACAGAAACCAACGAGATGCGACGTGCTGAACTACTACAAATCGCCGAAAACTGTGATGTCGTACCGGCACACAAACCACAGACATACTGGCAAGCACTACAAATGTACTGGTTTGTACATCTCGGTGTAACCACGGAACTAAATCCATGGGACGCATATAGCCCCGGCAGACTCGATCAGCATTTGATTTCATTTTACCGCAGCGACTGCAAGTCCGGCATTTTGGATAATGATAAAGCTCTGGAGCTACTGGAATGTCTCTGGGTAAAATTTAATAATCAACCCGCTCCGCCAAAGGTTGGCGTAACATTAAAAGAAAGTAGCACATATACCGACTTTGCCAACATAAACACCGGCGGCATTGCCGAAGACGGAAGCGACGGAGTCAACGAATGTAGCTATCTAATTTTGGACTGCATGGACGAAATGCGCCTGTTACAACCTAGCTCCAATGTTCAAATCAGCAACAAAACCCCCAAAGAGTTTCTGTTGCGGGCATGTGAGATTTCGCGTAAAGGCTGGGGCCAACCTGCATTTTACAACACCGAAGCAATTGTTCAGGAATTGCTAAATGCAGGAAAGACATTAGAAGACGCACAACTGGGTGGTTCAAGCGGCTGTGTTGAGACCGGAGCCTTTGGCAACGAAGCATATATCCTGACTGGATATTTCAACCTGCCGAAGATTTTAGAAATAACATTAAATAACGGGTTTGATCCAATTAGCAAGAAACAACTTGGTTTGAAAACAGGCTCTGCAGAAAGCTTCACTACTTATCAACAATTGCTTGATGCATATACAAAACAAATCGAGCACTTCGTGAGTATCAAGGTTGCCGGCTCAAATACAATCGAGGCATTCTATGCAAACTATCTCCCCGTTCCATTCCTATCAATCATCACCAACGACTGCATCGCAAAAGGTATGGACTACAATGCCGGCGGTGCACGATATAACACCAGCTACATACAAGGCGTTGGTATTGGCACCGTTACCGATTCACTCTCTGCAATCAAATATGCTGTATTTGATGAGAAAATGTTCTCAATGAAACATTTGATGAGTGCATTAGAAAGTAACTTTGAAGGTTTTCAAGATGTGCCTGGCATCGTCATGAACAAAGCACCTAAGTACGGAAATGACGATAGTCGTGCAGACGACATCATGCAAGACGTGTTTAATGCATATCAGCAAATTGTCACAGGACGACCAAATACTCGCGGCGGTGAGTTTCGCGTCAACATGCTTCCTACAACATGCCATATTTACTTTGGTGAAGTTACCGGAGCATTGCCAAACGGAAGACTTGCAGGTAAACCACTATCAGAAGGTATTTCTCCAACTCAAGGCTCGGATGTGAACGGTCCGACAGCCGCGCTACTATCCGCATCAAAGATGGATCAATTAAAAACAGGCGGCACACTCTTGAATCAGAAATTTACCCCAAGTGTCGTTGCCGGCGAAAAAGGTCTCAATGGCATGGCATCTTTGGTCGCAGCATACTTTGAGTTAAAAGGACATCATATTCAATTTAATGTCATAGACAGACAAACGCTACGCGATGCACAAGATAATCCGGAAGAATACCGTGACCTTATTGTACGCGTTGCGGGATACAGCGATCATTTCCGCAATCTAAGCCGCGCATTGCAAGATGAAATAATTGACAGATCAGAACACTCACCATATTAATCTAATTCAACCCCAACAAAGGAGCTATTCGACACTCATCGAATAGCTCCATGCTTTACCAACCGTCATTGCGATCTCAACTTCTTAGCTCTTCTTCCTACAAGCACATGTGGGAGATGCCGCTATTTTCACTTTCTCTATACTCAAGTTCAGCCCGTTGTACGTCATAAGGCCGTCATTGCACACTTGCAGTCCCACAAGGTACTTCGTTACTTCTAAAGCTTGCATCGTTCCGATTACGCCCGGCGTCGTACCTATGACCGCTGGTGGCTTCGCTTGCTTATTTTCTTTGATTCCATTTGGAAACAGGCAACGCAAACAAGGACCCTCTCCCGGTATTACTGTCATTAACTGTCCGTAGAACTCACCCACTCCAGCGTGTACGAGTGGCTTATTTGCCTTTATACATGCATCGTTCAGGACAAATCTTGTGGAAAAATTGTCCAAACAGTCAACTACGATGTCATACTCAGGTATGACTTTATCTGCCAGTTCCTCGTCCATAAAGGTGTCATAGACCGTCACGTTTAGTTTTGGGTTTAACGCAATCGCACGTTCTTTTGCTTTGTTTGCTTTGGACTTGCCTATGTCCTCCATAGTAAACAGAACTTGACGATTGAGGTTTGAAAGTGCCACTGTATCTCTGTCGCATAGCCCCAAGTGCCCAATCCCCAATGCAGTTAGGTAGTATATCGTTGGTGCACCAAGTCCACCACAGCCGACAACCAGAACCGATGCATCGGCGAGTTTCTCTTGCCCCTCCTCGCCTATTTCCTGCATCATTATTTGTCGCAAATAAATTTCTTGTTGTTCATTAGTTAGTTTCATTTTGTTTTGTTCTCCCCTGTCTTCCTCGCTTCTCATGGACTATTTCACATTACCCGTCATTCTGCGCCATCTGTACCTAATGGATTCTGCGACTACGCGCAGAATGACGTTAGTTTTTCATAGATCATTTGACACTATCTTCCCCCTTGACCAATGCCTAAACATACAGTATTATTATATAGTGCACAGAGCGTGTGTCAACACTTTTGATTGGAGGATGTTGAGTTTGAGTAAAAAATTAGTAGCCGATTCTACCAAGTGTACAGGCTGTGGAGCCTGTGAGCTTGCCTGTTCTAAGGCTTTCTACAAAGAGGAAAATAAAGAAAAGAGTGGCATACGCATTACCCCCAATGACGGCGGCGGATACAATGTTTCTGTCTGCGACCAATGCGGTGACTGTATGTGGATGTGTTCTGCAATGGCGTTGTCACGTGCGGCAAACGGCGTTGTCCGTTTGGACAAAAAGGCTTGCGTTGGTTGTCTTATTTGTGTAGGCGAATGTTTGCGTGACTTTTTCTTTTACAATAACGAGTTGCCGACTCCGTTTAAGTGTTCTGCTTGCGGTATCTGCGTAAAGGCTTGTCCCACAGATGCACTTGCAATTAGTGAATAACATCCGTCCAGTTTGGGGACACTTTAGTAACCACCCCGCTGCTACGCAGCACCCCTCCAAAGGAGGGGAATTTGGCTAGATACGTTCTTAATTCCCCTCCCTTGGAGGGGTGCCCGAAGGGCGGGGTGGTCGATTTCGGCAACACACATCCCAACCTGAACTAAAATACAAAAACAAAATAATAAGGGAGATTGTTTTATGCCTGAGAATGTTTTAAAGGTTGATACTGAATATAGTGATCATATTCCCAGCCGTGAAGAAATTGCGGCTATGAAGGCCAAGCATAGGGTTCTTGCTACATATAGTTATGAACCTTCTACAATAGAGCGTGGCTATAATGGTCGCAGTCTTTATATCAGTGTTGGCGGAGAGTTTGATACTTCCGCTCAAGACCCCATGACTGTATCTGTCAACGGTGATAATGGCGTTGTTGTTGGTGAGAAAGCTGTCACTGATTTTATGAAAGAGAAATTTACCGGTGGTAAGGGTTTTGACCTTTACCATTTATGGAAGTCTGTCAAAGATAACACACATTGGAATGCACCGGAAAATAATGTCGTTATCTCCCCCGGTCCTCTCGCGGGCATAACCCAATATGCGGGTACAGGTAAGTCCATTGTCTGCGCTATTTCTCCTTTGACCGGCTTGCCCTTTGACAGTAATGTCGGCGGTTTCTTTGGTCCTTTCTTGAAGTTTGCGGGCTTTGATGCTCTGGAGCTACAAGGCAAGTCTGATGAAGAACTGATTATATTCATTGATGGTAATGCTCGCACTATTAGTGTCGAAACTGCACCGGATGAATCTATTGACAGTCACATTCTATGTGAGCAGTTGACAGAAATGTATGCAGAAAACGAAGCAGATAAAATGAACATCTCTGTCGTAGCAAGCGGTAGAGCCGCAGAACATTCATACATCGGCTGTCTTAATTTTTCATTCTTCGATAAGCGTCGTAACTGCGTCCGAATTAAGCAAGCCGGACGTGGCGGTATCGGTGCTGTTTTCCGTCATAAGAGAATAAAAGCTGTTGTTGCTCGTTTCCGTGGAATGCACGGCGACCTCGTCAACCCTGTCAACAAAAAACTAATTAATGATGCCGGTGTTCGTTTCCATAAAGAAATGGCACATCTTGATACAAAGCAAAACAATATGCGTAAGATCGGCACTGCGAACATAATCGAGGTAATGGACAGATATGACCTGTTGCCCACACATAACTTCCAATATGGCGCACATCCCGAGACTCCGAAGATTTCTTCAAAGGTCTATATTGAAAAATATGTAACGCAAAATGTTCCTGATGGCTGTTGGTACGGTTGTTCAATGAGCTGTGCTAAAGCTGCCGATAACTTTAAGCTTCGCACAGGAGCATATAAAGGTAGCAAGGTTTGCGTTGACGGTCCGGAATATGAAAATGCGGGCGGCCTAGGCTCTAATGTCGGTTGCTTTGACCCTCATTGGATTTTGGAAGCAAACTTCTACTGCGACACCTACGGTGTTGATACAATTTCCCACGGAACAATGACTGCCTTTGCACAGGAATGTTATCAACGTGGACTATATAACCTTGACGATACCGAGGGTTTGGATATGCGTTGGGGTAACGGCTATACACTCAATGAGCTAATGCATCAAATGGTCGCAGGCGATGGCTTCGGCGTGATTGTAGGTAAAGGCGTTCGCCAGCAAAAACGCATCTTCGCAGAGCGTTTTGGTAAAGTCGCTCCTGAATACGAGCATATGCTAGACGGACGCGGGTGGCAAACGGTTGAAGAACCTGTGATTGACAAACCAATTCCAACAGCACACTTCAACGAGCATCTTATTGACTGCAAAGCACTTGAAGCTCTTGGCTATGATGATGAAAAAGTACTTGCAGAAATCAAAGGAACACCATTGGAAAATGCCGGAGCAAATAACGACTCCGCCTTTATAGCTAACCCCAAACGTTGGGAGAAGATTCCTGGCATCCCAACTATCAGCCGAGACGAGATTGCAAACTGGCCGGCAGGTAAGCCATATTATAGTGATGACCCCATTTGTCCATACACAAATGGGCGCCCATGGGTGAAAATGACACCTGAACAAGTCGCTGAAATGGAAGAGTTCGGCATGGAGAACAAAGGTCTCGAGTATTCTGAATACTTAATGAAAGAATCCTTGGCACAGCAAGGCGGATACGCTCTATGTAACAAAGGTCCACAACATGACGAAGCATGGCTAATCTTCATGGACATGGTCAACAACCAGATTCCAACCTTTGAAGATAAAGCAGAAGCCTTGCATTACTTCCCAATGTTCCGTACTTGGTTCGGACTTCTGGGTCTATGCAAGCTTCCGTGGAACGATGTTACACCTGTTAATAATAAGAATGAAGCTGAACCCCATAAGTTCCCAGAGCATGTTCAAAACTACTTCGACATCTACGAGGGTGTAACAGGCTTCAAGCATAACGAAGCTTCTATGGTGCGTCAAAGTGAGCGTGTCTACACATTCCAACGAATCTTCATACTTCGTATGGGTAGCGGAACACGTGCCCATGATATGCCCCCAATCCGTTCGCTAGGTCCGATTACTGTGGGCGAATATCTATCACGCGAAGAGCGCTACGACAAGCAACTTCTTGAAACTGTCGGTGTTAATCCTGTAGGTATGTCGACCGAGGAAAAGATCGATGTGATAATGGATTATCGTAAAGATCAATTCAGACAGTTGGTTGATGCTGTTTACAAACGCCGCGGCTGGACTCCGAATGGTATTGTTAAGCTTGAGAAGCTTATTGAGCTTGAAATGGACTTGCCTGAACTCGTAAGCATTGTAAGACCGCATTTGAAAGAAGAGGGCTACTGGCCATCAGGCGCAGAGTATGCCAAGTACGAAAGTATGTAGTGTCAAATAATCTGTTAAAAACAACCGTCATTCTGCGCGTAGTCGCAGAATCCAGTTAATGCAGGTGACTTAGATTCTGCAACTTCGTGCAGAATGACTGAAGATTAAAGGGATAGGAGTCGCAAATGAACGAACCTCAAATCCAATTAAATAATCGCCCCTATCCTTATACGGATGGGGCGACTGTTGCCTCCTTGATGGCAGAGAATAATTATGACTTTCCATCTCTCATTGTGAAAGTAAACGGAAAGCTTGTAGAAGATGATGCCCGACAGACCACAGAAGTCTGTGCAGGTGACAATGTAGAAATCATACACCTTTTCGGCGGCGGATAAATCAGATTGCCGACGCCGATACACGAAAAGCTTCGAAAATCACTACCGATAGCTATGATGTAATAATCACAGCTATCGGTTTTTGTTGTAACAAACCTTACTATTCACTTAGCACAGGCATCCAGATCTCCCATTCGAGAGCCTCGCCACCAACAGGAAGCACCTCCAAGTGAGGCATGTTCTCGTCACGCTTGTAGCTACTTGTAGGAAACCACTCCGTTATAATCCGTGCAAATGCAGCATCATATGTCTCTCCGATGCAACCTTCGATAGTGAACACTGCCCATGTTGCAGCAGGAACATCTTTCATATCTAAGGCAATACCATCGGGCTTTTCGTCCCTGTACTGTGCGCCGATAATCACCTTGCACTTATCGCCAACTGATTGGAAGTCATAGACACTTATCTGCTGAAACGGTGCAGTATAATACGGGCTTAGTATGGGGTAGTAGTTTTCAAAAAACTCTTTCACAACAGACGGCATACCATCCACAAGCTCCCCTGCGATGTAGCCCGACAGCCCCATTACTTTAAACCCCTCTTTTTTCTCAATTCTAAAATTCATTTCATTCACTCCTTTTATTGTGAGTACGAAGCTGATTGCTGGGTAGGTTTTCAAAGACACGCTTGTCTTGCGTGCTGACATAGGCGTAACACCATGCATTTCTTTAAATGCCCGTGTAAACGCCGCCGGCGATTCATAGCAATATTTCAAAGCAATGTCGATTATTTTTTCTTCGCCATTTTGAATGTCAAAAACGGCTTGCGACAATCTTCTTCGACGAACGTACTCTGAAACAGACATTCTTGCCATAAATGAGAATATACGCGAAAACTCATAAGTAGAGCAACCAACAATACGAGCAAGCGACTCATACTCAACAGGCTGTGTAAGATTATCTTCGATATATTCGACCACGCTGTTCATGCCTTTTTGCCAATCCATACAACCCCTCCTCTCTGCACATAGTATAAGTGAACGCATACGGTACTTCTTTGCATTTGTTGCTAAGTTTAAGCAAGTTTGTATAGTGCCGAACCACATTAATTAGCCATGCGCCATCTTGAGCCGGACAACTCGAAAGCATCAATAGCATTAATTTCGCCACTGCGATAATCGCTCCGATATATATAAAATCTATTCTCTCCATCCCAGCGAACATTTTCTATATCAAAAAACTCACCCCATCCACCTCTATGAACTTGTTCCGATCTATATTGAAGTTCGCCCAACAGAAGATTAACTCGGAATGCACGTTGCACTGTTACCGTGGTGCTTCCACCTAACGCTCCTTCGCTCCGGTGAATCACATCAACAATATGCGTACCATTTGGCGACATTTCAGAAATCCTGTCCACTTCTACTCCGCCGGAAGGCATCCACACAAAATGAAGAAGCACACCTAAAGACGCGATAAGAAACACAATAGCGACGAACACGCTATAAATAGCACCATGTACGGCTTTCCGCGTTGACTTTTGCACACAGTAAAAAAACACAATCAAGCTACACGCCAAAGTTATGATTACCATAATATTAAACGTGATCGTGTGCGTTGCTGTTGCCAAGAGCCTTATTATAATGAACCCAAACGCAATGGGTGGCGTATTAAAGTAAAGTTTGTTTTGAAAGCTTTTCCGCTCATTCTTGCGATTTATTAAATCTATTACCGTCAGAGCAATAACGATAAAAATTGTGACAAGATTTATTGATTGCGAAACAAAAACAAAACCTATCAAATAAAACAACAGATACAAAATGCTCGCCAGCAATAGAAATACAGGAAGACATATTACATAGCTCCACTTTTGTGTTTTTGCCAATTTACACACCTCCTGTAGACGTTAAGTAATATTGTACTTTGCCACACGCAACAATACAAGTCACAATTTCAGAATTTTCTCAACATTTGCTATAGAGTTTTACTTTCCGCCCTCAATCCATCTTAAAATGCAAAAAGCCTTGTGGTTATCGCAACCACAGGGCTTTCATATTGGCATGCCAATTGACGTCCAATTATTTTGCGCTATATTGTTTGACGAGATGAAATGAATTCGTCAATGTCGGCAATGATATAGTTTTCACCGAAAGAGTGTAGTACATCATAAAAGCTCGTGAGGTAGTCAAAAACATCATACTGCTTAAAAAGGCTAACTACTTCGTTACCTTTCATGCCGTGCTGACTTTTGTATCTTTCAAGGCAAAAAACCTTAAAGTGTGCTGTGTTGCTCATAACCAAACCTCTCACTTCACTCAAAATTCTGGAAGCACAAGTTGCCCTGTCCTCATTTCCTTGTCCCATATCTCATATAGTTTCGCAACACTATGGTGCCACATCTTGGTTTCTTCTTTTTCAAGAACCGAGTATAGTTTTGACGTGTATAGCTTTTCAATCGCTGTATTTTCATCAAGGTCAGCTTCTTCAATTATTTTCGCTACCAGTCCGGTTAATATGGTTTGCAATACAAGCTCAAATTGATTATGTTCCATTACGCTTTGCCTCCCAACTCTACCGACTCTATGTATCGGCAAAAAGTAAGCGCTTCTTCGGTGTGAAACAAGATTTGGTCATATAGTGCATCGACCTTGAGTCGCTTGATTGCATCTTCTTTGTCATATACACCGTTTTCATAATATTGGACAACAGTATAAACCTTATCATTAGCAACCGGTCCAATTACTATGTCGTATGGTGTTTCGTGTTCGCGACCACTACGATTACTACAGACAAAGTCAAGCCATTCACCGGATGGTTCATTAAAGCGAATAATAGTCAACTCGCGTTCTGCAATTTCTATATCAAATTCATAGACCGACAGTATTTGTTTTTTTGGTTCTCTGCGTTCACAAACAATCTCAGCCCATCTAATTGCTTGCTCTTTATTAGATGTTGTATAAAACCCCATTCCAAAATCAAGCATACGCTCGCTTTGCAGAATTTTTGGTTGCTCTACAACCACATTGCTTCCGTGATAGATAATCATTTAGCTACCTCAAAATCTAATTTGTAAAGATGAGTTCAATATATCTATATCAATTACTTTCAGCACTTTCGGAGTGGTTTCTTATATATTCGTCAATGCTGTCTATAACATATTGCGGACTCGTCATATGAAGTCCTTCCCAGCAATCAATTATGTAATTTATAGCACCCGCATTTCTCAGGTATTCATAAGCTTCTTGTCCACCTAACCCTTTTTCATCTTTGTAAAATTCAATACAAGAAGCTAAAAACCATACTTCACCTTTCACTTCAATCATATCTGCTCCTCCGGAAATGTGATTTTCCCTGTAGCCAATTCTTCTTCAAGCAAGTCATATAATAATGGATATCCAAGTCGCCACACTTTGGTTTTTTCATCCTCCAACGCTTTGTAAAGTTGCGAACTATACAATAGCGTAGATGCCTCTTCCAAATTTATACTGCGATTTTCAATAAGCAAGTTCAATATCCCAGGCGTTATCATTGCAATTACAGATGAAATACTCTCATTCATTTGGCTTTCACTCCTTAATTTCGTAGGAATCTACAAGCTTCAATATAGATAACGCTTCTGTGCTTTTCAAGCAAAATTGGTCAGCAAGCTTGCTTGTCTTTAAAGTTATAATCGTAGCTTCTTCATTCAGAAATCCGCCTAAATACGCTTGTATAGTAGGCATCACTTTATCATTTGCTACTGCACCAATTACCATATCGTAGAAAGGACCGTCGTAAGTTTTAAGCCTATTATCGGCAACAAAGCGAAGCCATACATCATTTGCAGACTCAAACCTGAGAACAGAAAGTGTGTTTTCAGCTTTTTCCATATCAAAATCGTATACCGTAACTGTAGGAGTCCCACTTCTCTGGCGATTTCTGACAATCTCGGAAAATTGAACAGCCTGCTTTTCATTAGAGGTTAAGTAAAACCCTGCACCAAAGTCAAGCCCTCGTGTTTGTTCAATTAATCGTGGCTTTGTTACTATCTGGTTACTACCGTGATATAGAAGCATTTCTCTCACCCTCTTACAATTTTTAGCATAACATGAGTTGCATAGAAAGACAAGAAATTAAGTTAGCTTCCGCACTCAATCCATCTTAAAACGCAAAAAGCCTTGTAGCTATCACAACCACAGGCTTCTTATTGACGGTCCATCCAACAACCACCGAACGAACCGCCTTGAAGTGTGATCTGGTGAGTTCCCTCACTTTCGGAGTGGGAATTTCTCCACAGTTGCAAACATTGCGGTTGGCAGTTCACTTTAAAAAATATGCAAAGTGTAATAAAGTTAGATACAACACACTCCTTGTATGACTCTTTGTATATACGTTTTATGCACTAGCAACGTATTAAATGGTTTTGAACATCAGAATTTTGAAACTAATAATAATTGACAATCCGAACGTTTACACATTATAATTGGTTATTCTGTCAATGCTTTTTGCATAAATATTTATGACATGATTAAAAACAGATTAGAAAGGTGAATGAAATGAAAAGAATACTTGCTTTGATACTTGCATTAGCCATGTGCTTTGTGCTACTGGCTGCATGTGCAGAGGAAACCCCTCCAGGTGGGGCTGGTGATGATGTTGACGAAGTGCATATTGGACTTCTAACTCCCCTCACCGGTGGAGCAGCCTATTTTGGTGTTTCTGTGCATCAGGGTGCAATGCTTTACATTGATGCCCATAATGCACGAGGTGGTTTGCAGATTAGAGCTACCGTACGCGATGAAGAAGGAGA
>Ga0123355_10004691_pt1 | contig 19899 bp, 16 predicted proteins | sample TergutEmb28metaG_3_FD_89872 | JGI IMG/M metagenome (GOLD analysis project Ga0123355, IMG submission 89872) | Embiratermes neotenicus P1 segment gut microbial communities from Petit-Saut dam, French Guiana - Emb289 P1 | ecosystem: Host-associated > Arthropoda: Insects > Digestive system > Gut ...
CCGCATGGCCCCGTGTTCAGCCGCCCCGTGCGCAGCGGCCCCGTGTTCGGCGGCCCCGTGTTCGGCGGCCCCGTGGTTGGCGGCCCCGTGGTTGGCGGCCCCGTGGTTGGCGGCCCCGTGGTTGGCGGCACTGCGCTTGACCGTACCGTGCCTGGCGGCGCTGCGCCGAGCGGCGCCGGGGGCCGGAGCGCCGTCTCCGGCGAGCTCGGCGCCGATGCGCAGCACCTGCGCGCGCCCGGTACCAGGCGGCACGGTGCGTACCGCCCCGTTGTCGTAAAGCAGGGCACCGACGCGGTTCCCGCCCTTGGCGAAGAGCCGGGCGAGCACCAGGGCCAGTTCGGCGAGCACATCATGCTTGCCGCGACCCGGCGCGCCTATCATCATCGACGCCGACCGGTCGAGCACCAGCCACACGGTGAGTTCGCGGTCCTCGTTGAACACGCGAAGCTGCGGCTCAGCTAGCCGGGCGGTAGCGTTCCAGTCGATATGCCGCGCGTCGTCGCCCTCGGCATAGTCGCGCAGGCCTGCCAGGTCGGTTCCGGTTCCCTTACGGGCAGTGCGGTAACCGCCCGCGAGACGCCCGTCGAGACGGCGCACGACGCGCCATTCGAGGCGGAGCAGGAGCCGTTCCGGAGCGGTACGCACGGTCACGATCAGCGGCCACTGAGGACAACGTCGGGCACGGCAACGACGTCGAACACTCTGGAAATGATCGAGTCGGCGGTGATGTCGTCGGCCAGCGCCTCGTACGACAGCACCATCCGGTGCCGGAGCACGTCAGGAGCGAGCTCGGCGACATCGTCCGGCAGCGCGTAGTCGCGGCCGCGCAGGAACGCGAGGGCGCGTGCGCCGGCGACGAGAGCGATCGATGCGCGCGGGCTTGCGCCGTAGCTGATGTATCTTTTCAGGTCGGCCAGGCCGCTGGCGAAGGTGTTGCGGGTCGCGGTCACCATGCGCACGGCGTAGTCGACCACGGCCGGGTCGACGTAGATCTCCCGCACGCGGTCCTGCATCCGCAGCAGGTCGGCTGGCGTGAGCATCTCGCGGACCGGCTCGGCCGGGCGCAGGGCCCGGTCGACGATCGCATGTTCCTCGGTGGCCGAGGGATAGCCGACGACGACCTTCATCATGAACCGGTCGACCTGCGCCTCGGGGAGCGGGTAGGTGCCCTCGGACTCGATCGGGTTCTGTGTGGCCATCACCAGGAACGGCTCGGGCACCCGGAACGTTTCACGGCCGATGGTGACCTGGTGCTCCTGCATGACTTCCAGCAGGGCGCTCTGCACCTTGGCGGGCGCACGGTTGATCTCATCGGCGAGCAGCAGGTTCGTGAAGACCGGGCCGAGCTGGGTCTGGAACTCGCCGGTGTGCTGATGGTAGACCCGGGTACCGGTCAGGTCCGCGGGAACCAGGTCGGGGGTGAACTGGATGCGCTGGTACTGCCCGCCGACCGCCGCGGCCAGCGACTTGACCGACAGTGTCTTGGCCAGGCCTGGAACACCCTCCACAAGCAGGTGCCCGCCAGTCAGCAGGGCCACCGCCATTCGCTCAAGGAGCAGGTCCTGTCCGACGATGATGCGCTTCACCTCGAAGAGCACCGGCTGAAGCGGGCTTGCGTGCTGCCCCGGAGACGTGCTGCCAGTCATATCTGCGGTTCCTTTCCCGGCTGGTTGCCAGTAGCGCCGCCGAGCGCGGCCCCGATGGGCACCGCGAACCCGATGCCTGCGAACGCGTCTTGACCGTCGGGGTCGGCGAGCGCCACGACGATGCCGATGACCATGCCGTTTGCGTCCAGCAGCGGTCCGCCTGAGCTGCCCGGGTTGACGGCGGCGTCGAACTGGATGAGTCCGGTGCGCTTGCCCGTGTCGGTGCTCGCGCTCCGGTCAAGGCCGGAGACCACGCCGGTGGAGACGCTGTCGGTCAAGCCCAGCGGGTTGCCGATTGCGACGACCGCCGCCCCGACATCGATACCGCCGCCGAGGGTCGCGGGCACGACAACGGATGGCAGTTTCCCCGGCGTGAGAGTGGCGACGTCGAGGGCTGGGTCGGCGTGCGCCACAGACGCCGTGGCTGTCGTGCCGTCGGCGAACGTGACCGTGATGGTGCCGCCGCCGGAGATGACATGGTTCGCGGTCAGGATCGTGCCGTCGTCGGCCACGACGACACCAGTCCCGAGATCCCGGCTGGTGCGGACGAGCACCACGGACGGCGCGGCCCGCTGGTAGATGGCGGGCACGGTCAACTGGCTCGCCGACGCCGCCGGACTCGGGCTCGACGTCGCCGCCGGCGCGCTCATCGCGCCGGTCGACAGCCGGGTCGCGAGCACTGCGACCGCCACGAGCAGGACGACGACGGCCACCAGCCAGGCGACCGGCAGGCGGCGCGACCCGCGGCCCCCGGAGGGTGGCGGGTCAGCGCCATCGGGACCAGCGGGCTCGCGATCCATTGCCTCACGCCATGAGTTGTCAGCAGATAACGAAAGGATATATTTTCCGGCGGCAGGCGGCCATGGGCATCCGGTTCCTGTCACCAAACTTGAAGCTGCTGCTCGTTAGCTGCCCGTGGTTAGCAGTGCGGGTCAATGCCGTGATCCCATGTCATTTGCTCATGTCGTGAATGCGATTGGTTCCGCCCATATGCGAACACGGTGCGCGACGCGCATGCGCTCGTCCTCGGTCATCCCGCCCCACACGCCTTCCTCGTTCGACGCGATCGCGTACGCCAGGCACTGGCGGCGGACGATGCATGTCCGGCACACGGCTTTGGCTTGGTCGATCTGCTCCAGCGAGTGCCCGCTGGAGGAGACCGGAAAGAACAGCTCCGGGTCGGCAGTCCGGCAGGCTGCTGCCCGCTGCCAGCTGGCGGAGCGGAAAGTGACAGACGACATGCTTCCTCCGGACGGGTCATGTGATCTGGAAGCGGCTGGTCACCAGCGTCCGCCCGCAGCCCGTGCCATGAAATCCGTGAACTCCCTAGTCCTGGTGGCCGGGTTCTGACACTGGGGATTTCACGGATTCGAATCGTCGCCGCGCGATCGGACACTGCTTCCGTCGGCCCTACCGGCGTACGAAGGAGAAAGTCTCATGTCCACGTCTTCCCGCATCTCGATGCGCAGCCTGCGGCAAGTCGCGTGGCTCGCGGGAGCGCTGGCGGTCGCGTCGCTGATCGCGGCCTGCGGCTCGGCGGAGTCAAGCGAGCCTGCCATCACCCCGAGTCCGGCCTCCAGTGCCTCTGTTACCCCGGCGCCGCCTGCGCCATCATCGTCAGCCACGCCCGCACCTCCAGCACCCACCCGCGCCGCTTCATCTCCGGCTACGCAGGCGCCGGTCTCGCCGTCGACCGCGCCGTCCGGGGGCGGGACGCTCGCTGCGTGCCGCACCGCGGGATTGCTGATCAGCATCGATACCGGTCAGGGGGGCGGGACCGCGGGCAGCGCCTATTACCCGCTTAACTTCACCAACAAGGCTTCCACCGCCTGTGAGATGTACGGCTTCCCGGGCGTCTCGTTCGCCACGGCGCCGTCCGCCGCGGGCGGGCAGATCGGGGCGGCGGCGGAACGGAGCCAGTCCTTCGCCAAGATCGCGATCCGCCTGGCGCCCGGTGCGACTGCGCACGCATGGGTGAAGGTGTCCTTCGCCGGGAACTATTCGGCGTCACTCTGCCAGCCGGTCACGGCCCAGTGGTTGCGCGTTTATCCACCGGAAGAGACCGTGGCCGGCTACGTCGCCCATGCCTTCAGCGCGTGTTCCGGAAAGAGCGTGACGCAGCTCAGCGTGCTACCTGTCCGCGCAGGCCAGGGTCTTGCCGGGGTCACACCGTGACCGGTGCCGCCCTCGAGCCGGCCGCCAGGGAGTTCGCGGAGGCGACCGCGCTCCCGCCGTACCTGTTCGACCTCGGCCCGGCGGCTGGCCGGGCCGTGGTCGACGAGATCCAGGGCAGGCCGGTGGCCAAGCCCCCGGTGGACATGCACGACCTCGTCGTGCCCGGCGGCCCGTCCGGCCAGGTGGCCGTCCGGATCGTCCGTCCGCAGCACGCTCCCGCCACCTTGCCGGCCGTCTTGTACGTGCACGGCGCGGGCTGGGTGTTCGGCAACCGGCACACCCACGACCGGTTGATCCGCGAACTCGCGGTGGGAGCGCAAGCGGCCATCGTGTTTCCGGACTACAGCCTGTCGCCTGAGGTGAAGTACCCGACGGCGATCGAGGAGTGCTATGCGGTGGCGTCCTGGGTGGCCTGCCACGGTGCCCGGCACGGACTTGACCCTGGCCGGATGGCAGTCGCCGGCGACAGCGCCGGCGGCAACATGGCCATCGCCGTCGCCATGCTCGCCGCGGAACGGCACGGGGCCGCGTTCCGCCAGCAAGTGCTGTTCTACCCGGTGACCGATGCCAGCTTCGACACCGCCTCCTACCACGAGTACGCGACCGGGTACTTCCTGCGGCGCGACGCCATGCAGTGGTTCTGGGATCAGTACACCGCGGACCGCGCGCAGCGGCTCGAGCCCACCGCGTCACCTCTCCGGGCGACTGCCAGGCAACTCGCGTCCCTGCCGCCCACGCTGGTGATCACCGCCGAGGCCGACGTGCTGCGCGACGAGGGGGAGGCGTTCGCCTGCAGGCTCAGGGAGGCCGGGGTTCCGGTGGCCGCGGTCCGGTTCCACGGGACCATCCACGACTTCGTCATGCTGAACGCGCTCTCCGGCACCCAGGCAGCGAGGGCAGCGACGCTGCTGGCGGCCGGCGTACTACGGCAGGCACTCGGCGACGCTCAGCGCCGCAGCTGACCGCCAGCTGACCGCCCCGCTCAACGGACGCGCTTAACGGAACCGCTTTAAAAGGAGATGCCGAAATGACCGCAACCCTGCAAGACGTCACGCCAACCGGTGCCGTCGCGTGCACCGTGTGCACCCGCGCGGCGTTCTTCCAAGCCCGCGTCGAATGGGCGGCCGGCCGCGATCGCGTCCGCCGCCGCGCCAACGCCTGTGCCAGCCACGTCATTGACGCCGTCCAGCTGCTGCGGGCCTGGGGTCATGACAGCGAGCTCGCGGCGGGCTGGCTCACCGTACTGGCCATCGACCCGTATGCGATGCCACGGCTAGCCGCTCTGGGCATCGCCGATCCCGGTTTCGTCTTCTACTCCGCGCGGCTAACGGCGCACGGGGGAGTCGGCCGGCCTGAGGAGGGCGGGAGCAATGAGTAGCTTCAGGGGCCGGACACTGGGGCGGCGGCCACTGCACTGTGTGGTGCTCGGACTGTCGCTCGCGGCCTGGCTGCTCGCCGGGTGCTCCACCGCGAGCGGAGCAGGTCATGGGCAGGCCAGCCCATCCGGGACCGGGACGGGGACCGGGATCGAGGCCGGGCCAGGCGCTGCGGCTGCGGTCCAGGCGGAGTTCGTTAGCGTGATCCAGCGGGTGCTGCCGTCGGTGGTGGAGATCCGGACCAGCGCTGGTCTCGGCTCAGGCGTAGTGCTTGACGCGGATGGTGACATCGTGACGAACGCGCACGTGGTGGGCGCTGCGACAAGCTTCCAGGTGCTGACCGCGGCGTCCGCCGGATCGGCCTCCGCCGACGCCGCCCAGGCGCCGCTGTCGGCCGTCCTGGTCGGGTCCTGCCCTTCCGACGACCTGGCGGTCATCCGGGTCGGCGATGCGGGCCGGCTGCACCCGGCCAGGTTCGGCGATACGCCGAGCATCGCGGTCGGCGACATCGTTCTTGCCATCGGCAGCCCGCTCGGTCTGGGCGGCAGCGTCACCGAAGGCATCGTCTCCGCCGTTGGCCGCAGCGTCGCGGAGCCCGCCAGCACCGGCGCCCCGCAGGCGGTACTGACGGACGCGATCCAGACGTCCGCCGCGATCAACCCGGGCAACAGCGGCGGCGCGCTGGTAAGCCTCGATGGTGAGGTGATCGGCATCCCGACGCTCGCGGCCGTCAACCGCGGGGCTGGCGGCGCGGCACCGGGGATCGGGTTCGCCATCCCGGCCAGTACAGCGGTGCGCGTCGCCGGGCAGCTCGCCGACGCCGGCCGGACCGGCTCGTCAGCTGTGCCGCCCGGGTGCCATCGCTAGAATTCTCAATAGTGCCGGATGCGGCAACGGGCTGCCGCTCGCGAAAGGGTCACGCGATCGCCGTCCGCCAGGATCAGTCGCGTCCGGTGAGCTGAACGCGAGCGGAGCTGTATGGTCTGCGCGACGTGGAACCCCCGGTGACCGCCGCGGCACTCGTTGGCAGGGGCACGGAATGTGCGGCCCTGGACCGGCTGCTGGACGAGGTCCGCGGCGGGGCGAGTCGCGCGCTCGTCATCCGCGGCGACCCTGGGATCGGCAAGTCCGCGCTGCTCGATTACGCGGCCGCCACGGCAGCCGGGTTCCTGGTGATCCGGGTAACCGGCGTGGAGTCCGAAATGGAGTTCGCGTTTGCGGCGCTCCAGCAGGCGTGCGTGCCGCTGCTGAAACACCTTGATCAGCTGCCTGTCCCGCAGGCGGACGCGCTGCGAACGGCCTTCGGGCTGATGACTGGCGCCGGGCCGCCCGACCGGTACCTCGTCGGGCTCGGCGTGCTCGGCCTGGCTGCGGAAGAGGCGGCCGCACAACCGCTGCTGTGGATCGTCGACGACGCCCAGTGGATCGACCAGACGTCACTCCTGGCGCTCGCCGTGATGGCACGGCGGCTCTACGGCGAGTCCGTCGGGACGATCTTCGCCAGGCGCGCCGACGGGGCGCGCGGCGAACTGGCCGGTCTCGCCGAGCTCAGCGTCGGCGAGCTAGCCGAGCCGGACGCACGAGCGCTGCTCGCCACGACCGTCCATGACCGGCTGGAGGAGCGGGTCCGGGACAGGATCATCGCGGAGGCGGCAGGCAACCCGCTGGCGCTTGTCGAATTCGCCCGCGAGATCACCGAAGCCGGCAAGCTGGCGGGCGGCTTCGGTGTTTCCCCGTGGGTCGCCCGCCCGCTGGCGGACCGGGTCGCCGAGCGGTACCTGGCGCGGGTTACCGGGCTCCCGGCGGCCACCAGGCGGCTGCTGCTGGTTGCCGCGGCCGAGCCGCTGGGCGATCCCATGCTGCTCCAGCTGGCCGGCCTGCGGCTCGGCCTGCGCATTGCTGACCTCGCCCCGGCGGAGCAGGCGGGCCTGGTGCGGCTCGGCGCACATGTGGCCTTCCGGCACCCGCTTGTCAGGTCGGCGATTTACCGGTCCGCGCCGGTCGCCGACCGGCAGGCTGTGCACGCTGCCCTGGCTGAGATTACGGATCAAGACCATGATCAGGACCGTCATGCATGGCACCGGGCGCAGGCTACGTTCGGTCCGAACGAGGCTGCGGCGGCTGACCTCGAGCGGTCAGCGCACCGCGCGCTTGACCGCGGTGGTCCGGCCGCCGCGGCCGCGTTCCTCGAGCGTGCCGCGACGCTGAGCGCGGAGCCCGCCGAACGGGCCAGGCGGAACCTGGCCGCCGCCCAGCAGAAGTATGACGCGGGCGCCCGGCGCGAGGCTGCCGAGCTGCTTACGACCGCGCAGGCCGGACCGCTTAACGAGCTGCAGCGAGCACGCGCGGATCAACTGGCCGCGCGGATCGCGATCGGAGCGCCGGACGGAGGCGACGGGTCACGGTTGCTGCTCAGCGCGGCGGACAGGCTCGCGCCGCGAGATGCCGGACTTGCCAGGCGGGCGTACCTCGACGCGTTCATGGCGGCGATGCTCACCGGCGGCGGTCGCGGCACAAGCTGGCAGGACATCGGCCGCGCGGCGGGTGCCATGCCCCCGCCGCCGGGAGCGCCTGAGGCCGAGGACCTGTTCCTCGACGGCCTGGTAGCGCAGGCAACCAGCGGCTACCAGGCGGGTCTGCCATCGCTGCGGGACGGGCTGCGGAGGCTCGCCGGCGAGCGCCAGGGCATGCCGGCCCCGGAAGCGGTAGGTACCTTGTGGCTGGCCTGCAGGGTCGCCATGAACCTGTGGGACGACGAATCGTTCGTGCTGCTGGCGGCCCGGATGGTCGCCGCGGCCCGCGGCACCGGCGTGGTCGCCGACCTTCCCAGCGCGCTTGCGATGGCCGCGACAGCCGGGATCCTGACCGGAGATTTCAAGTCGGCAGCCGAGCACCTCGAGCAGATCGAGGCTGTCCTCGCCGTGCTGCGCACCAACCGTTCGGTACATCCACGGCCAGCCCTCGCCGCCTGGCAGGGTCAGGCCGGCCTGCACGCCGCCGAGGTGGCGGCGGACCGGGCCGAGGGTGACCGGGCGGCCGCGCTTGGCATCTCCGGATACACGATGGCGCTGCTGTGCAACGGTCTTGGCCGCTACCCGGAGGCCATGGCCGCCGCCAGCGCGGTGATCGAGCGAATGGACCAGCTCGGCTATGCGCTGTGGGCGCTGCCAGAGCTCGCCGAGGCCGCAGCGCGGAGCGGCAACCCGGGCCTGGCCGCCCGTGCGGTGGCACTGCTTGAGCGGACCACCGTGCCAGCCGCGACCGACTGGGCGCTTGGCGTGCTGGCCCGTTCCCAGGCGCTGATCAGCGAAGCAGAGCGGGCCGAGGAACATTACGCCGAGGCCGTCGGCCGGCTTGGCCGGACCTGCGTCCTGCCGCACCTGGCGCGCGCCCACCTGCTTTACGGCGAATGGCTGCGCCGGCAGAAGCGCCGGGTGGACGCCCGGGTCCAGCTGCGCACCGCACACGAGATGTTCGCGGCGATGGGCGCGGACGGTTTCGCCCGGCGGACGGCGCGCGAGCTCGCCGCGACCGGGGAGCGGATCCGCACGCGTGAGGTCCGGCCGGTCGTCGAACTGACCGCTCAAGAGGCCCAGATCGCGCGGCTGGCCGGCGATGGCCGGTCCAACCCGGAGATCGCGGCGGAGCTGTTCATCAGCCCGCGCACGGTCGAGTACCACCTGCACAAGATCTTCAGCAAGCTTGACATCACCGCCCGAGGCCAGCTTGCCCGCGCTCTCGCCGCCCGCTAGCGGGCACAGCCCCGGCGGAGCCGCCATCCGGGACCGGCTGCTCGTGCCGGTGCTAGGCCTGTGCCTGCTGGTGGGGACGGCCGCCTACCTGATGGTGTTCACGATGCTTGACCAGATCGGCGCCTCACTGCACGCAAGCGCGACACTGATCGGCTGGATCGTCATCGCGACGATCATCACCGGCACCGTATGCGCGGCACTGTTCCCCGCGCTCGGCGCTGTGGTCGGCCAGCGCCAGCTGATGACGGCCGCGATGGGCTGCCTGGCCATCGGATCGGTCATCAGCGCGGCCGCGCCGGATGCGGGGGTACTGCTCGCCGGCCGGATCATCGCGGCTCCCGGATTCGCCGCGACCGCGCTGAGCATCGCGACCGTCCGCGAGCACCGGTCCAGCGAGCACCTGCCCAGGGCCATCAGCGGCATCGCCGCCTTTGAGGGCGCCGCCGCGGGCGTCGGGTTCGCGCTTGGCGGCGCGGTCGAACATGCGGCGGGCGGCGACTGGCGCTCGGTGTTCGTGGCGATGGCAGCCATTTGCGCGGTCACCGGAGCACTGAGCGCCGTCACGATCCCGGGCGGCACCGCCCAGGTCCGGCGGGTGGATGTGACCGGCGCCGCGCTGCTGGCTGGCGGGCTCGTGGCGGCGCTGCTCCCGATCACCGAAGGTGCGGCCTGGGGGTGGACGTCCTGGCGGGTTACCGGACTGCTGGCCGGTGCCGTGCTGCTGCTGACGGCCTGGGCGGTCAGTGAACTGCGGCTGACCGACCCGCTCGTCGGGCTCCGCGTCCTCGCCCGGCCGGGGGTGGCCGGCGGCATCGTGCTGTTTCTCATCACCGAGGCCACCGTCAGCATCGTCAACCTCACGATTCCGTCGTTCCTGGAAGCTCCGGCCGCGGCCGGCTACGGAGCCGCCGCCTCCGTGCTTGACGCGGGCCTCGCCATGCTGCCGTTCTCGCTGGCCATCACAGTCGCCGGGTTCCTGGCCGGCCGGCTGACCGCGGGGGTATCCGCGCGGGCGGTCGCGGTGGCCGGCCTGGCCTGTGAGGCGGTCGCGTTCGGGCTGCTGACCGGGTTCGGTCATTCGGGCACGCAGGTGGTGGTGCTCGTCGCGCTTTTCGGCGCCGGGCACGGGGCGACCGTCGCCGCGATGTTCGTGATCCTCACCCGCGCGGTCCCGGCCGCGGCGGCCGGCCCGGCGTCAGGCCTGGCCAGCGCCGGTTCGGGCATCAGCGGAGCGGTGCTCAGCGCGGTAACGACCGCGCTGCTCACCAGCAGGCTGGTGCACGCCGGAACCGCGACTCTTCCGGCGGCGGACGGCTACGTCCGCGCCTGGGTCTGCGGCGCTGCCATCGCGGCCGCCGCGGCCACCGCGGTGGCCGTCGTGGCGTATTCGGCACGAGCCCGGTCACGGACGCCTGATGTTCCGGTGCTTCAGGGACCGTTATATTCGGCTGGTGAACCCGAGCGACGCCGGGGATCCCGGCGGCCACCCTCGCATTGACACCAGCGTGGCGCACAGTGCGCGCGTGCACGACTACTGGCTTGGCGGCAAGGACAACTTCGCCGCTGACCGAGCGGCCGGCGACGCCGTGCTCGCTGCCTACCCCGGGATCGTCGCGTCCGTGCGGGCCAACCGGGCGTTCCTGGCCCGTGCCGTGCGGTTCCTGGCCGGCGAGGCGGGGATCACCCAGTTCCTGGACATCGGGACCGGTATCCCCGCGGCGAACAACACGCACGAGGTGGCGCAGCGAGTGACGCCCGCCGCTCGCGTCGTTTACGTGGACTACGACCCGGTCGTGCTCCAGCACGCCCGGGTGCTGCTCACCAGCGCGGATCCGGGCACGATCGACTACATCGACGCCGACCTGCGGGATCCGGAGAAGATCCTGGGCGTGGCGGCGCGGACGCTCGACTTCGACCGCCCGGTCGCGGTCATGCTGATCGCGGTGATGCACCTGATCGTGGACGCGGATGATCCCTACGGGATCGTGGGAAGGCTCAAGGACTCGATCGTGCCCGGGAGCTACCTCGCGCTCTCCCAGGTGGCCTCAGACGTTGAGACCCAGCAGGTCGCCGAGGGCCGGCGGCGGTACAACAGCCTCGCCCGTGAGACACAGCAGCACCGCACGCATGCTGAGGTGACGCGGTTCTTCGCCGGGCTCGAGCTTGTCGAGCCCGGCGTCGTGCTGGTTCCTGACTGGCGCCCGTCGTCCGGACTCGAGGCCAAGGCCAAGTCAACGATGTGGGGCGGAGTGGCCCGCAAGCCATGAGCGTCCCCGCGCCCGCGTGGGTGGTGGCGGGCCCGCCGGGGGCAGGAAAGAGCACCGTCGCCCGGCTGCTGCTCGCGCGGCTCGACCCGGTGCCCGCGCTGCTGGACAAGGACACCATGTACTCCTCGTTCGTCGCCGCGACGCTGGCGGCGGCCGGACGTCCGCCCGGCGAGCGCGAGGGCGCGTGGTACGACGAGCACATCAAGGTCCACGAATACGACGGGATGACCGCGACCGCGCGCGAGATCAGGTCCTATGGCTGCCCGGTCATCTTGTCGGGGCCCTTCACCCAGCAGATCCACGACGCCGGCCGTTGGCTAGCCTGGGCCGCCGGGCTCGGTGGCGGGCTTGTGCGGCTTGTCTGGGTCCGGTCCGATGCGGCCACCCTGCACTCCCGGCTGACTGGCAGGGGATCGGGGCGGGACTCCGGAAAGCTCGCGGACTTCGCTGCTTTCACCGCCCGCATGCGGCTCGACGACCCTCCGGCCGTTCCGCACGCCATTATCGACAACCGGCTGACGGCCGCCGAACCACTTGCCGGCCAGGTCGCGCGCCTGACCCTGTCCAGCTGACCGGCGGCAGAAGAAACTAGGCCCGGCGCAGGGTGGCCAGGTCGCCCGTGGCAATGCCCGCAGCCTGGTCGAGGAACGTCGCGCAGCGGGTGAAGGCCCGTCCGATGTCGCGGCCGGCCAGCCGCGCCTGGTAGGCGCGGTACCTCTCTAGCTCCCACTCCCAGGCCTGCGGCGCGAGCGGGGTGAGAGCTGGCTCAGCCAGCGATCGCCAGGCCCATCCGGTGGCGGTGGCGTCGTCCGGGCTGATGAACCAGTCGGCCTCGACGGATTGTCCCAGCTGGTTGCGCACATAGCGGAGGCCGGCCAGCGTCTCCTCGATCTTCCGCCGCCGCGCGGGCTGCCTGGCCAGCGCGTTCTCATAGGCGCGCGGGTGGTAGCGGACCAGGGTAGCGTCAACGAGCGTGACCCACCACACCGTCTCGACGACCGCGGCCGCCGCGTGGGTCAGCTCCAGTGGGCCGTTGCGGGAGAACCGCGCGGCCGCCTGGGTCATCGCCACCACTGACCAGTCGATCGCGACAGCAGGAGCGGCCGCCACGCCTGCGTGCTCGCGATTCCATGCCATCCGGCAGCGAGCGGAGCAAAACCGGGCGTGCTCCCGCCTCGGGGTGAATGGTGCCGCGCACTGCGCGCATTCACGGACATCGGCCACGGCTCGATGGTAGCCCGATGAGAGGAGCAACCCAGGGCAAGTCGTCAGAAATGATTCCTTAACAGGACATTTCAGATTCATCCATTGTTCAGTAAGAGCCGTCGACAGCGGACATTCGGGTCCGGGAATCCCGGCAATCCTGACAATGGCGCACGAAGGAACGACGCGTTGCGTGGCCGTCGCCCGGCCGAGACCGGACCGGGCCCCTTGATATAAAGGCACAGGGGGTGACGAGGCGGTGGCAGGCGAGTCCGGTCTCACCCTGGCCGAGGTCCGGGACCGGGTCCGCGCCGGCCGGGTCAACGCCCAGCCGCCGGTGGCCGGGCGCACCGTGTCCCAGATTCTCCGCGCGAACGTCCTCACCCGGTTCAACGCCATACTTGGCGTGCTGTTCGTGCTGATGCTGATCGTCGGCCCGCCGCAGGATGCCGTGTTCGGCGTGATCCTCGCGGTGAACACCGGGATCGGCATCTCTCAGGAACTGCGGGCCAAACGTGCGGTCGGCAAGCTCGCCATTCTGACCGCGGGCAAGGCCCGGGTGCGCAGGGGCGGCACCGTCAGCGAAGTGCCGCCGGGCGAGGTGGTCCAGGACGACCTGCTCGACCTGCGCCGCGGTGACCAGGTGCCAGCCGACGCCACGGTCGTGACGGCCGACGGCCTCGAGCTTGACGAGGCCCTGCTCACCGGTGAGGCGGACCCGGTCGGCAAGCGCGCTGGCGACAGCGTCATGTCCGGCAGCTTCGTCGTGGCGGGTACCGGGCTGGCCAAGGTCAGCGCCGTCGGGGAAAAGTCCTACGCCACCAGGCTGCAGGCCCACGCACGGCAGTTCACCACGATCCGCTCCGAGCTGCAGCAGGGCACCAACGAGATACTGCGGCTGGTGACCTGGGTAATGCTGCCCGCCGGGATCCTGCTGCTGGTCAGTGAGTTCTTCCGCAGTCACCGCCCGCTTGAAGACGCCGTCCGGGGCTCGGCCGCGGGGGTGTCCAGCATGGTGCCCGAGGGCCTTGTCCTGCTGACCTCGATCGCGTTCGCGGCCGGCGCGGTCCGGCTGGCCCGCAGTAGGGTGCTTGTCGCCGAACTCCCCGCCATCGAGGGCCTGGCCCGGGTCGACGTGCTGTGCATCGATAAGACCGGCACGCTCACCAGGCCCGGCATGCGACTGGTCGGCACCGACACGCTGGACGGCTGGCACGCTGCGGCCATCAGGGAGGTCATCGCGGCGGTCGTGTCTGCCGACGAGGACCAGAACGCGACCGTGAAGGCGATCGCCGCCGGCTACCCGCGCGATCCCGGCTGGGCGGTCACCCGCAAGATCCCGTTCTCCTCGGCGCGCAAGTGGAGCGGCGTCGAGTTCGCCGGCCATGGCAGCTGGCTGCTCGGCGCACCGAGCGTCATCGGGGGCGACGACCTGCCCGACGAGGTCCGGGCATCGGTCGCCCGCCACGAGGCCTCCGGCCGTCGCGTCCTGCTCCTGGCATCGTCCGACGCGCCACTGAAGGCAGCCGACCAGGAACTCCCGCTGGGCGCCGCGCCCGCCGCCCTGCTCGTACTGGCCGAGGAACTCCGCGACGAGACCGCCGCCACCGTGCGGTACCTGCGCGCCCAGGGCGTGCGGATCAAGGTGCTGTCCGGCGACGCCCCCCGCGCGGTGGCAGCCATCGCGCGGCGGGCCGGCATCCAGGACGACGACGCGAGCCCGCCCCAGGACGCCTCGGCGCTCTCCGATGACGGCATCGGCGACGTGATCGGCGCCGCGGACGTGTTCGGCCGGGTCCGCCCCGCGCAGAAGCTGCGGGCGGTCGAGGCGCTGCAGCGACAGGGTCACGTGGTGGCGATGGTGGGCGACGGGGTCAACGACGTCCAGGCGCTCAAGCAGGCCGACCTCGGGATCGCCATGGGCTCAGGAAGCGACGCCAGCCGCTCGGTCGCGCGGGTCGTGCTGCTTGACGGCACCTTCGCCGCGATCCCGCAGCTGCTCGGTGAGGCGCGCCGGGTGATCGCCAACATCGAACGGACCTCCGGTCTGTTCGTCACCAAGACCGTCTACGGGGCGATGATCGCCGTCGTGGTCGGGGTGGCCGGCGTCGCATACCCGTTCTTTCCGCGGCACCTGACCGTGGTTTCCACCCTCACCGTCGGCGTGCCCGGCCTCTTCCTCGCGCTGGCCGCGGGCGCCCCGCGCGCCCGGCCGGGTTTCCTGCGCAGGGCCCTGATCTTCGCCGTCCCCGCGGGGGTCGCCGCCGCGGTGGCGGCGCTCGCCAGTTACGCGGCGGCCAGGCACGCGGGCGTGGTCAGCGACGACGCGGCGCGCACCGCCGCGATGCTGGCGCTGCTCGCGGTCGGGCTCTGGGTGCTCATCCTGGTCGGCGGCCCGCCGCTAATGCGCCTCATCCTGATCGTGACGATGACCGCGTGCGTGTTCCCGCTGCTGGCCATCCCCTGGGCTCGGCACATCTTCGACATCGAGATTCCGCCCGCGCGCGTCCTGCTCGAAACGGCCGTCATCGCGGCGATCTCCATCGGAGCCCTGACGCTATACCGGCTTTTTGAAAGTGGCGGCCCGTCCAGGAGAAAAGCTCTTTGATCCTGAACGGGCCGCTATTTCACCCCTCAGCCAGCGGAACTCGCCCAGCCTGACTCACGGGGCCGGGGCGAAGGCGATCCCGGTGATGGCCGCGTCAAGGGTCGACGTGCCAGGACCGCCGCCAACGGTGGCGAGGACAGAGTTGGTCGCCGTGGCGATGATCGACACCGAGCCGGAATAGCCGTTGCCGACCCAGACCTGCGAGCCGTCCGGGCTGACGGTGACCGACATGGGCAGGCGGCCGACGGAGATTGTGCCGGTCACCTTCAGGGTCGCTGCGTCGATCACAGACACCGAGTCGGAGTTCATGTCGGCGACGTACACCGTGGACCCGTCCGGGGTCACCGCGACCGCCTCCGGCTCCGCGCCGGCCGCGACACTGCTGGTGATCTTGCCGCTCGCGGCATCGATCTTCAGCAGCGTGCCGGCGTCGTTGTTGGTGACGTACAGCGTCGAGCCGTCCGGGCTCACCGCGATGCCCTGCGGCCCCGCCGGGTCACCGATCACCCGGACCACCTTCGAGGTCGCGGTGTCGATCTCGTAGATCCCGGTCTCCGTGGTCACGTAGGCGGCCGAGCCGTCCGGGCTGAAGACGACCTGCCGCGGGGCGGTGCCGACCGTGATGTCACCGGTGACCTTGTTGGTCGCGGGGTCGATGACCGCCACCTTGTCCGAGCCGCCAGGACCGGTGTCACCGCCTGTCACGGCCGCGTACACCACCTTGCCGGTGGGTGATACGGCAACGTCCATCGGGTACGGACCGACCTCGATCTGCGTCTCGGTCTTCGTCACGAGGTTGTCGGCGATGACGTAGTACTGGCCGGTTTCCGCGATGTAGACGGTGGAGCCGTCCGGGCTGACGGCGACGCCGTTGGCGGTGTCCGCGCCGATTTCGCCGACGATGGCGCCGGCCGAGACGTCGACCTGCACGATCTCGCTGCCGCCGGAGGCCGCCAGGTAGGCGTAGTAGCTCGGGTCGGCGCCCGCGGACTTAGCGATCGCCGTCAGCACCGCCTTGGTGCCCGCGCTGTGCGATGACCAGCTGGGCGCGTAGGCCGCTTGCGGAGTATTCGCCACGGGCACCCCGTGGCTGCTGAATGTCCCCGTCAGGGCCAGCGCGGTCAGCGGCGCGCCGACGAAGACGAGCGCGCCCGCCGTCGCGGCGGAAACGACGATGGTGGTGCGCCGCCGCCTCCAGCGCTTCGGTGTCCCGTTGTCGGTTGACATGGAAGGATCTCCTTTCGCGGTGGGGTTGGCGGTCACGCGTCGCGGGTGGTGTTGCGCGGCTTCGGGCGGGGACCGGTCTGCTGGACCGGTACCACCTGGTTCGCGCCCGGGAAGGTCGCCGCCGGCAGCGTCGTGACCTCCTTGACGGCGCGCGCGAGCTGAGCCTTCGTGTTAGGCAGCGCCGGGAAGCGGCCGCCGGACCGCGCGCCAAGCGCGGACGTCAGGTCGCCGAAGGTGGACCGTCGCCACGGCGTGATGTTCGGGATGATGACGCCGGTGAGCGTCTCCAGGAAGCGCAGCACCGAGGTGTGGTCGAACGTCTCGCTGGCGATCCAGCCGCCCTGCGTCCACGGCGACACGATGAGACACGGCACCCGGAACCCGCCACCGATCGGCAGGCCGTCGACGTACTCGCCGGCTGTGCCCGCCGGGGCAGTCGGCGGGACCACGTGGTCGAAGAGCCCGTCGTTCTCGTCGTAGTTGAGAATGAACACGGTGCTGTTCCACACGTCGGGGTTGGCCGCGATCGCGTCGATCTTGCTGGCCACGAAGTCCGCGCCCGCGGCCGGCGTGTAGTCCGGGTGCTCGGACTGGTAGCTGGTCGGGATGAGCCACGAGACGACCGGCAGCCGGTCGTGGATCGCGTCGTACTCGAACTGCCCGGAGGAGAAAGTCCGCAGCCCGCTCTGGTACAGGGTGGAGCTGACCGGTGCGGCCCGGAAGGACGCGAACATCTCCAGCGGGTTGCACTCGTAGTTGTCAACCTCCTGGTACACCTGCCAGGGCACCCCGGCGGCGGTAAGCGCCTCCGGATAGCTCATCCACTCATACGGCGTGGGGTCGATGTTGGATGTGATCGGCCCGCCGCCGACGCCCAGCGGGTCGATCCAGGCCGACCAGTGGTACAGCCGGTTCGGCCAGGTGGGGCCGAGCACCGAGCAGTGGTAGTTGTCGCAGATCGTGAAGTTCTCGGCGAGCGCGAAGTGGAACGGGATGTCGTCGCGCTCCATGTAGCCCATCGTGTACGGGCCGTTGACGCCGTCCGCCGCTATGTGCGCGGGCAGCCAGCTGTCCATCGCCCCGCCGTTCAGCGCGTTGTGCTGGACGTTGTACGCGTGGCTGGTCGACGGCTGTGCCTGCGCGCTGGTCTTCTTGGTGTCCAGGTGGAATGGCAGCAGGTACCCGTCCGGGTTCGAGTACTGGGTCGTCCCGGTGGGGGCAGTTTCCTGCACCGGCTGGTAGAAGACCGACTTGCCGGTGGACGACAGCGTGATAGCGGTGGGGTCGGAGAACCCGCGCACATTCGGCAGGGTCCCGAAGTAGTGGTCGAATGACCGGTTTTCCTGCATGAGGATCACGACATGCTTGATGTCGCTGAGGCTGCCGCCCTGAGCGGGGCCGGAGGCCAGCGCTTTGCGGACGTTCGACGGGAGGAATTCCGCGGCGAATGCCGCTGTCCCCGCTGCCCCGAGGCTCTGCAGGAGTCGGCGGCGCGTTATCTGTGGCACGATCTAGCTCCGTCCGGTCGGGGGAGAGTTACCGCGACCAGACTTCGCGGACCGTATGAGCATCAAGTGATCGATAGCGGATCATATGAAGAACTTCTAGCCGGCTTCTGGCAAAGAAAATCGCAATGAGAAACGGGAATCATCGTTTCGTTCCGGATAATGCTTTTGAGTTTCTTGCGGACGTGAGCTGTTCGCGCAGGCTGCGCCCGCCACGGCCGTCGGCCCGCTGAGCGGCCGCCTTCGCCGGTGCCGCTGCCGCGCCTCGCGAGCCGTCTGGCCTGGTCTGGGCGGATTGTTAACACGCGCGTAATCGATGAGTTTCTGTTACGAAATATCCGGCGGTGACCTTGGATCGGCTGGCCGTGCCAGCGGAGCAAGAGAGGACGCGGGTGAACGCGGGAGACACTGCCTGGGTGCTGGTCAGCGCCGGACTCGTCATGTTCATGGTTCCTGGGCTCGCCCTGTTCTACGGCGGCATGGTCCGGGCCAGGAGCGTGCTGAACACGATGGCCCTCACCATGGCCTGCCTCGCGGTGGTGTCCGTCATCTGGGTTGCCTTCGGCTACTCGCTCGCCTTCGGCCCCGACGCAGCCGCTGGCCTGATCGGTGACCTCGGATGGTCCGGCCTGCACGGGCTCGCCGTGCAGCAGACCGGCGCGCCCGGCCAGCACATCCCGCTGTTCGCGCAGGCGTCCTTCCAGCTCATGTTCGCCGTCATCACCGTCGCGCTGCTCGCGGGCGCCGTTGCGGAGCGGACCCGGTTCTGGCCCTGGCTCGTCTTCGCAGCGCTCTGGGTGACGATCGTCTACCTGCCGCTCGCGCACTGGGTGTTCGATCCGCACGGCTGGCTGGTCGCCAAGCTGCACGTGCTCGACTTCGCCGGCGGGACGGCGGTCGAGGTCAACTCGGGCGCCGCGAGCCTTGCCCTGGCGTTCGTGCTCGGCAGGAGGTTCGGCTGGCCGGGGGATCAGGCCCGGCCGCACAACCTGCCCGCGGTCATGCTCGGCGCCGGGATCTTGTGGTTCGGCTGGTTCGGCTTCAACGCCGGCTCGGCCCTCGCCGCCGACGGGGTCGCCGCCACCGCCTTCCTCAACACGATGCTGGCCGGGGGCACCGGCATGCTCGGCTGGCTGGCCGTGGAGCAGCGCCGCGACGGAAAGCCGACGACGCTCGGCGCGGCGTCCGGCGCGGTCGCCGGCCTCGTCGGGATCACCCCCGCCTGCGGGTTCGTCGAGCCCTTGGCCGGCGCCGCGATCGGTCTCCTCGCCGGGGTTGTCGCGGCGCTCGCCATCAGGATGAAGTACCGCTTCGGCTTCGACGACACGCTGGACGTGGTGGCGGTGCACGGCGTTGGCGGCGTCTGCGGCTTGCTCGCCACCGGCCTGTTCGCGACCACCGCCGTCAACGCGGCCGGGGCGGACGGCCTGTTCTACGGCGGCGGCTTCACCCAGCTCGGCCGCCAGGCGCTCGCGGTGCTCGTCACCATGGCGTACTCCGGTGTCCTCACGCTGGGCATCGCCTGGCTGGTACAGAAGACCATCGGCCTGCGCGTCGCCGCCGAGGACGAGCTGGCCGGCATCGACGAGGCCGAGCACGCGGAGACCGGCTATGACCACGGCCGCCTCGGCGCGCACCATCTCAGCAGCGCGTACGCCGCCTTGTTGGGGCACCGGACCGTGCGGTAAGTTACCCAAGAGTTACATGTTCGCCGGTGCGCTGGAGTTGGACCATGCATGACGTGCTCGATCCCTGGCTGAACCCGGTGACCTGGGCCGTCCCGTTCTTCCTGGCGTTCATCGGCATCGAACTCGCGGCACTGAAGTGGCTCGACCACGACGACGCCGTCACCGGCTACATGGCCAAGGACGCCTCGACGTCGATCCTGATGGGCCTGTTCTCACTGGTCTCGAGCCTCGTCCTGAAGGTCGCCGCTTTCTTCGTCTACATTGCCCTCTACCTGTACGTCGCGCCGTGGCACCTGCCGATGCGCACCTGGTGGTCTTGGGTGCTTGTCGTGCTCGGAGTCGACCTCGCCTACTACTGGCAGCACCGCTTCGTGCACCGGGCGCGGGTCGGCTGGGCCGCGCACCAGGCACACCATTCGTCGGAGTACATGAACTTCGCGACCGCGCTACGG
>Ga0123355_10004692_pt1 | contig 19899 bp, 15 predicted proteins | sample TergutEmb28metaG_3_FD_89872 | JGI IMG/M metagenome (GOLD analysis project Ga0123355, IMG submission 89872) | Embiratermes neotenicus P1 segment gut microbial communities from Petit-Saut dam, French Guiana - Emb289 P1 | ecosystem: Host-associated > Arthropoda: Insects > Digestive system > Gut ...
AACATATGCTCTTTGTCCGACATGTAATCTTGTAAGGCGAGTTTCTTCAATGTTTGCTTGAACGTGTACATTATTTATGTCAGCAATTACAGCAACCACTTCGTGCGGCGAAACAATTTGATTAAGCACAGCATTGGTATGTACAACAACGCCGTTAACGGGCGAACGAAGAAAACCGCCGTTTTCCACCCGACCGATAATTTCATTTTCTTCAACGTAACGACCTTCAAAGATAGGAAATCTGTCGAGCTGACCAACCGTAGGCGGTACGATAGGAATTAAGTTTGTAGTTATCCTGGCGTTTCCTGTTGTAAGGTAGCTTGTACTTTGCCAATAGAAATAAAAGCCAATTCCGCCGCCGATTATAAGCGTGAATGCTAAAATAAATGCAATAATACTTTTACTCTTTTTCTTTTCTTTAATTTCGGTTGTTTCGATTATTTTTTCGTTACTCATTTTGTTTCCTCACTTTCTTCAAATTGTGAATTATACAAATCTGCGTAAAATCCTTCGGTTTCAAGTAATTGTCGGTGATTGCCCTGCTCAATAATGTTTCCGTCTTTCATAACGAGAATTAAATCCGCATCTTTGATTGTAGATAATCTGTGTGCGATTACAAAACTTGTTCGTCCGTGCATAATGTTTTTCATCGCCTTTTGTATCAGTACTTCCGTTCTTGTGTCAATTGAACTTGTCGCCTCGTCAAGAATCAATATTGCCGGATTTTTCAGCACCACTCGCGCGATAGTGAATAACTGTTTTTGCCCTTGTGAAATATTTGACGCTTCTTCGTTTAGCACCATATTGTAGCCACCCGGAAGCGTTTTGATAAAGTTATGGCAATGCGCGGTTTTTGCGGCGGCAATAACTTCTTCATCGGTTGCGTTGGGCGAGCCGTATCGGATGTTTTCCATAATAGTCGCATTATAAAGCCAAGTATCTTGCAGAACCATACCGAATATATCCCGCAAGTCGGCTCTTGTAAAGTCTGTTGCATTAATTCCGTCAATAAGGATTTTCCCGCCATTTAGTTCGTAAAACCGCATAAGAAGTTTTACAACAGTTGTTTTTCCCGCTCCGGTCGGACCGACTATGGCGACAGTCTGTCCTGCCTTAATTTCCGCAGAGAAGTCAGAAAGTATAATTTTGTCGGGATTGTATCCGAAACGAACGTTTTGAAAACTTACGTTGCCATCATAATGTTGTTTGTGCAAAGATTTTTCGACATCCATAACTTCTTCCTCTTCCTCTAAAAATTCAAACACCCTTTCCGCTGCTGCGATGGTTGCTTGCATTGTGTTACTTGCCGCGCCAAGTTCACCAAGCGGTTGCATAAATGTTTGTATGTATTGGATAAACGCTTGAACATCACCGATTGTAATTGTTCGTTGCACCGTCAAAACTGCGCCTAAAACACATACCAGCACATATCCCAAATTACCGACAAATGAAAAAATAGGTTCAACAATACTTGACATAAACTCAGCTTTCCAACTGGATGCACGGATTTTTTCGTTGGCATTACCGAATTTTTTCGTCGCGTCTGTTTCGGCATTATAAGCACGGACAATATTGTGTCCGCTATACGTTTCTTCAACGATTCCGCTAAGTTCGCCCAATGACTCTTGCCGTTCGCTGAAATACTTGTGCGATTTCCCTAAAACCGCCATCATAATCATCATGGACAACGGAATTACAATGATTGAAGCAAGCGTCATAAGCGGACTTATCCACAACATCATAACCAATACGCCGACAATGGTTGTAACGCCTGAAACTATTTGCGTAAGATTTTGATTAAGGGTTTGGCTTATGGTGTCAACATCGTTTGTAATTCGTGATAAGATTTCGCCATGCGAACGAGTATCGTAATAGTTTATTGGTAATTTGTGCATTTTATCGGATATTTCTCCCCTAAGGTCGTAAGTGACCTTTACCGACACACGTGCTAAAATAAGTTCTTGACCAAGATGACAAAGCGACGATACAATATAAAGCGTAATCAACCACCCTGTAAGCATTGCCATATAAGGGAAATTCGTCAAAAGTCCTGTGCCGAACCAATATGCTACTATTCCGTCTACAAGTGATGTTGTAACTCTCCCCATAAGTCTTGGGCCTACAACCGAAAATGCCGTAGAAAGCAGGGCTAATACTAATGCGGTAATAATTTTGGTTCTATGAGGTGCCAAATATGCCATAAGTTTCTGTATCGCTGCTTTTGGGTCTTTTGCTTTGACAACGACGCCTTGTGCGCCCTCGCCGAATGGCATATCTTGGTTTTGGTTTTGTTCACTCATTCTTTCATCAACTCCTCTTCTGAGAGTTGAGATGCTGCAATTTCTTTATATACTTCGCAAGTTTTTATTAAATCAGAATGTTTTCCAAGTCCTACAATTCTGCCGTGTTCGAGAACTACAATTTGTTCTGCGTCCATAATTGAAGAAATTCGTTGTGCAACAATTATTTTCGTGCGGTCAGCCATCTTTTGTTTCAACGCGGCACGAAGTTTAGCATCGGTTTTTAAGTCCAATGCAGAAAAACTGTCATCAAACAAATAAATCGGAGTGTTTTTCACCAACGCGCGAGCAATAGAAAGTCGTTGCCTTTGCCCGCCCGACAAGTTTGAACCGCCTTGCGCGACATGGGAGTTATATCCGTCCTCTTTGCTTTCGATAAATTCGGTTGCCTGTGCAATCTCGGCGGCGACTTGAATTTGGGATTTAGTTGCAGTTTTATCGGCATAAAGTAAGTTGGACTCAATTGTTCCGGTAAATAGTAACGCTTTTTGCGGAACATATCCGACTTTGTCGTGTAAATCTTCTTTTGACAAATCTCGTATATCTATGCCATTGAGCAGAATTGCTCCGGTATTTACATCATAAAATCGCAATAGAAGATTAAGTATTGTTGATTTCCCCGAGCCGGTAGAGCCGATAATTGCCGTCGTTTCGCCCGGTTTGGCGGTAAAACTAATGTTATTTAGTACATTTTCATCATTTTCTAAGGTGTCAGGAAACCGAAAGCTAACATCTTTAAATTCGATGGTAGCGTTAAAGGTTTCGGAATCAGAGTCATTAAAGGATATATTGTTATCTTTATATAAAATACTGCTGTCCGTTTCCAAAACTTCCCGAATACGTTCTGCTGACACGGCGGCGCGAGGTAATAACGTAAACATAAAGGCAACCATCAAAAACGCGAAAATAATCAACATTCCGTATTGTAAAAACGCGAAAATATCGCCAATATCAATTTGAAACGCTGATGCTTGCCTTGCTCCAACCCAAACGATAATCGCTGTTGTAAGATTCATTATCAACATAATAATAGGCATCATAAACGCGAAAGATTGGTCGACAAACATTCCGGTATCATACAAATGTTTATTCGCTTTGTCAAATCGTTTGCTTTCAAACTTTTGCGTACTGAACGCACGGACAATTAAAATTCCGCTCAAATTTTCACGAGCAACTAAATTGAGACGGTCAACTAAGGTTTGCCACAATTTGTATTTCGGCATGGCGATAACAAATAAAATTCCCATAAGTCCTATCATTGTAATAGTCGCGATTGCGATTATCCAAGTCATTGACGCGCTTCTGTCCAAGGCTCGAATAATTCCTCCGATGCCAATTATTGGTGCGTAAATAAACAGACGAATTGCCATCATCATAGTCGTTTGAACTTGCGAGATGTCGTTTGTGGTTCGAGTAATCAGCGACGACGTGTTAAAATTATTCATTTCGGCGTTTGAAAACCGCAAAACCTTTTGGAATACAGATTCACGCAAGTCGTTTGCAACGCCGGTTGACGTTTTCGCTGAAAAATAGCCCATAGTAACAGCTGCGGCAACGCTTAGCAGTGTTACGCCAAGCATAATCCCGCCGGTTCGCCAAATAAACGGAATATTGCCGGGAATAACGCCGTCATTTACAATATCCGCCATATATCCGGGTAATACCAATGCGCAAATTGCCTCAATTACAAGGAGCGCAACCGCACATAAGAGCATACCGCTATAAGGTTTTATAAATTTGAAAATAGTTTTTATATAGCTCACTCCGTTCGCTGTGCGGATGCCCTTTCGGGCATTTGACTTTTAGATTTTTCTGTGATACAATAGATTATTATACACTATCCCCTAAGGGGAGTGTCAAGAAAAATTTTGAGTTTTGTCAAAAAATTTTTTTGAGGTGAAAGCTTTATGCAAGATAAAAATAAATTGTTATCAATCGGCGATATTGCCAAGCTGACAGGAGCAACAATAAAGGCTTTACGTTATTATGACAGGATTAAATTATTAGAGCCGATGTATATTGATCCAACCTCAAAATATCGATATTATACTTTCGACCAAGCATATTTTGTAAGCATAATTATGTTTTGCGTTGAGTTGGATATTCCGCTAAAAGAATTAACAAAATTTATTGACGAAAATAAAACTATTGACTTCTCGGCATTGCTTGTTTACGGAAAAGGGATTGCCGAACAAAAATTAAAGAAGCTTCAACAAGGATTGCAGTTTATTGACAACGTGGAGCAAAAAATAGCCTTATCGAAAGAGTATCAAAATCAACCGATATATTCAAGAGATATTCCGGAAAAATTCTTTTACGTTGTGCCAATAAATACGCCTTTTGATGAAATTGACCGTTTTGAAGTGCTTTTGTCATTTTTGGATTTGGAATACAGCGAGGAAGATGAGTGGGAACTTACAGAATACGGATATTTGTGCGAATATTCGCCGACCGGCGTTAGGCGATACGCTTTTGCCGAACTGTTGGAATATAAGGAAAGTGAAAATATTAAAGTTATTCCGGCAGGTAAATACTTTTGCACACAAACGCGGACAAGCAAAATTGAAAATACTCCCAAAGTTTTTGAGGAGCATTTGAAAGGTGAAAATTCGTTTTTGGCAATCGAAACTGAAATTTTTGCAAGCAAATATGAAATCAACAAACCTATAAATGAATTGAGAGTTATAGAGTTGTATTGAGAGTTATAGGATTATAGGTTTTGCTATCGCCTTGATTTTGAACGGTCAGTTTATGCCAGCGGAAAACAAATGGCCGAGACCCTGTTCCCGTTTTTCGCTTTTGGTCGGCAAAAACTTCGTCCAACGATGTTGGAAACATATGTAAAATGGCACTTTTATTTACTAACTTTCTTTCGGTTTTTGTACAAAAAAACCACCTCTCAAAAAGGCGGTTAATATGTATAATGCAAGTTTAGCGTAGATACATCATTCTATTTCATTAAAATTAATAAATGGTATATGGTAAGCCGGCAACCCTGAATATGCAGTAATTGACGCAATAATGGGCCTTGCATAAGAAAGTAAAAGTGCTGGAGCATTTATATCAAGATATTTATTGGGATCGGTTATATCATCATCCCATTTAAAAACAGAAACGATAGTAATATCAACAAAGAAAGGTACGTTTCCTTCGCATTCTCCTATTTCTAATCGTAATTCAACCAAAGCACTATTTTCAGAGTCATTTTTTTCTTTTTGTAACGACATAGAATTTTGAATTTCTATAGCAGGCGTTTTTCCCCAATTTTTATTAATACAAAATTTTAAATCTTGTATTCGCGGATTTGTAAATTTAAATTTACTTTCCATAAATAATCCTCCTTAAGCCGCCCAAGAGATATTTTTAACATTTTCAAATAAATCAGATTCAACATTGCCTACTTCAACATCAATATCAATTTTACTAACTGCTACAGCTTTATTGTCAAAACGGATAATTGTTTTAAATACTTCACTAAAATCAGTATTGGCTTCACTAATAATTTTTGACACATTATTTAAACTCTTATTTAAACTAATAATCGGTTTAAATATTTCATTAGCTTGTAAAAACAACTCATTAAAGGACTTGCATATTTCGTTAAAATAAACATCAACATTAATTATTTCCTTTGTATTTGTCGTAGTAAAACATTCTTTAAAATATAAAATTAGATTATCTTGTTCTTCGTATGTTAAATCCAAGCATTCTTCCTTATCCGGAAGTTCATTATTTGGTATTTGCATAAAATCTGAATTATGGTATTCGAAATTTCCTTGTTTATTCGTTGCTATTATTATTTTTTCACTTGTGTTTTTAAATGTTTCATAAACCGAATATTCATTTTTAATTAAACTAATGAGTTCATCAATATTAACCTTAAAAATTAACCATGTTTGCTCATCGAAAAATCCATTACAAAGTGTTAAATACATATTTTCCTTTGATTCGTCTAAACATGTAAAAACTATAGGAGTTTTTTCAAACTCAAATAAAATTTTGTCAATATATAATTTGCCAATGTTTTTAATATTAAAATAAGATTCAATTTTCATTTTTTTTGTTCCTCATAGATAAAAAAAATTTCTTCTTTTATCAGTTCATTTTCATAACCTTCAAAAATCCACCAATCTATATGTCCGTCTTTGCTTGAAGAATCTCTCTCATTTGTTTTTTGGCTTAATCCATATTTCGTTACACCTTTAATTATACATGGAGCAGGATTAAATCTTTTTTGCAATTTTAAAAATTTTTTACACTTACCAATTGTTAGATAACAAGATGTTCCATATAATCCTATATCCTTTAAATCACGATTTTCAGAAGGAATTGTTCCTTTTTCCATTTCTGTATAGGTGCTATCAAATGTGGAAAAGTTTATTGTTCCCGTTTTAGCTACTCTATATACATTATATTCATTCTCTTTAAGATTTAATTCTGAAATTTTATTTAAAATTATTTCAGGAATATTGCTTGATAGTTTTTTGTCCATTAAATCCCTCTTGTTTCAAGATTAACTTTATCATAACATATATAAATATTTAATGTCAATCTTTTTTTCGTTTTTTTACAAAAAGAGAGTAAAATAAACATATCATCACAGCCTATCAATCTCAATATTTAACTTAATATTTGAAACATCTTTTATTGTTTTATCCCAATCTACAATGTAGACTATGCTTTTGTACTTCATTGATTTTACAGGGCAAAATTCGCCGCCGTAAAGAAAAAAATTACCTTGGAACGGCAAGTTTGAAATATGTCTTAAAAAGCTATCAATGGCAATGTCATTTTTTGAATTTACATTGCACAATGTAAAAAATTTTAAAATTTCATTTTCTTTTGGCAGCCATTTTAAAAAATGTTTAGCTAATCGCATTTTCCATCCATAGCGTTTGACAACATATTGTTTGTAATCCCATTGTTCAACAACTTTTCCTCTTGCAAGTTCCTCTCCTTGTTGATTTTTCAGAACATAAAACTCACCGGCTTGTGATAATATGTTATCATCATTGATTTTTAAGTTTTTTCTTATTATATTAACAACGCATTCGCCATATCTAAGGTAATTCGGCATATTTGACCGTTGTTTTTCAAGCATATTTTGAACGCTGATGTTATCCTCTAATATGGTTGTGTATGTTATTTTCACTCCATTATTTTCACAAAATTCATGCAAAAGTTCATAGCATTTAGGAATGTTTGCTCTTCTATTTGACCTTAATCCTGTTAGATACGCAACTTCACCGGTAATAACGCATCCGCCGCAACCGATGATTTTTCCGCTATTATCCTTTGCAATTACGAAAGTGGACTTATCGCCGTCTCTTGCAAGCGATAATACTGCGTTAGGACGGCGGCAATACGCAAGAGAAATTTCGCCCTTAAACTCGACATTTTCGAGAAGTTCGGCAATCTCAACCCCATCCGGCTCGGTTGCATATTCATAAAGATATGCCATCACTTTAATCCTCCCTCGTCAAGACCTGTTCCAACCGGAAGGTTGAGCTTTCGATCAACTTCTTTGCCAAGCGCCCTGTTTTGTGAAAAGAAAATTACGGTTAACATCAAGTTTGCGTTTCTACGTATAGACGCCATTCCGCGTTTTAGGATGTTAGATGTTTTAAAGAATTTTCGCCTAGCATTGGCGCAATATTGTTTCAACTTTTCAGGCGATATGGTTTTTGGTTGATATGGAATATCACCATATTTATAATCATCTTTCAGCCACCATTTATCATAAAGCAGTCTGCCATCTTTTTGTAATCTTTCATAAAGCGGAGTGCCGGGATATGGAAGGAGATGATTAAATGCCGTAAAGAAAAATTTATGTTTCATCGCGAATTCAACGGTATCATCAAAACTTTCAACTGCGTCAAAATCAAATCCAAACACAAATGTGGCGTAAATTCCAATTCCGATTTTATGCACTTTTTGCACCATTTTGTCACGTTCACCGAGTTTGTAGTTCCAACTTTTATTCATTTGATCAAGATTGGCTTTGTCAAGACTTTCAAATCCGATTAAAACCACTTGACATCCACTTTTTTTCATGGCTTGCAACAGCTCAGCATCTTTGGCGACAGATAGAGATACTTGACTTGTCCACTTTATTTTAAGCGGAGTAATCGCCTTGCATATTGCAAATAAATGATTCCTGTTTGCCGTTATATTATCGTCAACAAAAAAGACGAATTTATTTTTAGATGTTTTTATCTCTTCAACGATATCTTCAACCGGACGCGGCGTATATTTTCCGCAATAGTAAGAAGTTATGGCGCAAAATTCGCAAGCGTGCGGACACCCTCGTCCGGTTTCCATTAAAGTTATAGGCAAGTATTTTTTGTCGGCGTAAATACTTCTGTCAGGCATTGGCGGAATTCCTCCGCGTTCGCCGGCGTATCGTTGTTGAAGCTGTGCATTTTGGAAGTCGGACAGCATTTGTTCCCAAACAGCTTCGGCGTTACCAACGATAATGCTATCGCAATGTTCTGACGCTTCATCAGGAATCGCGGTAACATGGTAACCGCCCATAACAACGGTTACGCCTTTGTTTCTGAAATTTTGCGCTATTTTATATGCCCGGCTTGCGGTATACGTTTCAACCGAAATAGCAACCATATCAACGTCAATATCGTAATTTATATCTTCAATACGATCATCGAAGAATATAGTTTCAATATCAGGCGGTGTTAAAGCTTTAAGGGTGGCAATGGTGAGCGGCTCCATTTTCCATGTTCCAATGTATTCTTCACCGTCTTTTCGTCCTATTGCAGGCAGAATAAATAATAATTTCATATTTCAATGACCTCCACATTCGGTATATCGCTGTTATCGCACATAACTTCCCTTGTAAACCGGGCAAATTTATCGGCATAATTTTGATATGCAAAATTGGTGATATAGCTAATTCCGCTAAGTTTGTTAATACGTTTTAAGATGCTGCTTGTTTTATAGGTTTCACGCCATGCCCATTCGGTTCCTTCATATAATTCGTCCACAGTCATATGTTTAGGTTGAAATACAACGTGCTCCACATCATACATCGCTAAGTTATGCTCGAATATACGATCCTGTGCTTTCAAATCTTTATACAATTCCGTATTAGGAAATGGCGTGAGAATTGCATAGCGCGGCAGATCAATTCGCAGACGTTGTACTTCTTCAACAGTTCGCTTGAAAATATCTTTATCGTCATCGTCTCCGCCGAAAGCAAAACATCCGTTAATAAGAACTCCGATATCGTGTAGCTGTTTTATTAAATACTCATAATTTTCTGTGTTATTTACGCCTTTATTTATGTATCCTTGCGCATTTTGATTCACGCTTTCAAAACCTATTAAAATCCCTTTACAACCACTCTTTTCAAGGATTTTGAAAAACTCTTTATCGTATCCGACGTGAGATGTAGCCAATCCCATCCATCGTTTTTTAAGAGGAATCATGGCTGTAAACAGCTCTTTTGCATAATCCATATCCGCAATCAAGTTGACATCGGGAAATAATACATATTTACCTTTTAATTGTTCTATTTCGGCCATGACATCTTTAACAGGGCGCGTAATAACCTGCTTACCGAATGCGGCGGGATATGCGCAAAATGTGCAAGGTAAAGGACAGCCGCGAACGGCCTCAACGGAATTTTGTGTAATATACGCCTTTGATTTCAACAAATCCCTGCGCGGAATAGGTCGATTTGCAATTGAAATATCGCCGCACGGTTGGCTGTATATAGGTTGCAAGCGTTCGTTTACATAATCTTGCAAAGCTTGCGGAAAAGTATGGTCTGCAACGCCAATAAATAAAGCATCGCAATGTTTTTGAGCTTCATTTGGGTCAAGTGTCGGTTGTACGCCGCCTAAAAAGACAGTGATTCCTTTTGAACGGAAATAATCGCAATACTTATAAGCTCTTGGACTTGTTCCGGTAATTGCTGTGATTACCACGATATCAGCTTGCAAATCAAGAGGAATAGGTTCTACGGTTTCGTCATAAATGACAAGCTCGGCTTCTAGTTCGGATGGAACAAGCGCGGCAAGAGTTGTCATGGTAAGCGGAGCATAGTGTATGCCTTTGCCGAAGCTACCGTTATATCTATGCATTGCTCCTGCGGGAGATAAAAAAGCTATTTTCACACAAATTCCCATCCTTTCTTGTTAGATAAGTATGTCGGTTTTATATCTCCCAAACGCATGCCGAATCGTAAGCAATTATCGATATATTGTTGCTCGCCGTTTTGAATTTTAACTAATTCTACTTTTTCTAATTGTCCTAATTTTCTGCAATAGTCATAGTGAAAATTTTCTCGCAATTTTTGGTCTATTTCATCTATATTAATTTCTATTTCAGAGTATAAGGTATATTTATTTCCGCTTGGCGCAAGTAATCTAAATCCGTCTCCGGAAATAACCTTGCGGACGTGAGCTTCGTTTAGTTTTTCCCCAAAATAATCTGATACATTCCCGCTTTTTCCGATAAAGTCAAAGCAGTAATTGCCGTTGTACCGAACAATATCGCCGATGTTATATCTATATAATCCGCCGGATGTGGTGAGGATGATTTCATAATCCTCGCCTATGTCTAACTCATCTTTTAATCGAATATCGCCGTTTTTATCTATAAATTCAAAAAAATGTGAATTGGTTAAGCGTTTGCCTATTCCCTCGATTGGTATAGTCATTATCCCTTCGGTTGCGAGTAATCCTTTGGCTTGAATATACGCGTCAGGAAACGCCTTTTGCAACTTTTTTGCATAAATATTAGAATTTCCGTCAGCCCAACAACTTATAACTTCTAAATTAGGGAATAGTTCCTTGCCTGTCATTTTTGCTTTTTCAAGCATGATTAAAAGAAATGTTGGATTCCAAATTGAAACAAACCTAAGATTTTTTGAGCGTTTGATATATTCGATAGTCGCAAGCCAAAATTCTTCCATATCGGTAATGTTTTTTACACTGTTAGGAACGCAAAATTTGTTTGCGACAATTCGCCCCAAGATTCCGCCTATGTATTCGTCATCGCCGTTAAAACCAACCATTCCTTCGTTCTTCGTTGCTTGCGGAGTAATGGAAAAATACAGTTGTCCATATTTTAAGCGCGGAAAATTTTTGTTTAAATCCCACAGCCATTTATATATTGCGGATGAAAACTCGCGTTTCAACCCTTTTGTATATGGGATTAATTTCTTCGCGGAAGTAGAGCCGCTTGACGGCTCTAACAATAAAACTGATTCTTTTGTCAATATATTTTGTTCGCCGTTTTTGATTTGTTCTATGTAAGCCGCATAGTTTTCATAAGTGGTTATCGGCACCTTTTTTTGAAAATCAGCAATATTTTTAATATCACAAAATTCATACCGGCTGCCGTAAACGGTATGTTGATTGTTTGATATTATCTTTGCTAATTTTCTATTCTGCAAGTAATTTCAGCCCCAATTTGTTGAGATTATCTAAACTTAATTCGGTTAAACAAACCAATTCAGTGCCGTTTTTATAATCAGGGTTTTTTTCTAAAAAGAAAGCGGTATGCCTATTTTTTATTTTGGTTTCATGAATTTCGGCGAATTCTTCTTTGAGAAAATCCTTCTCTTCTGCGTATACACCATTTTGATATTTGTCACCAAATCGTTTTGTTGCAAATTTATCAATTATTGCTTGAATATCATGTGGCGTTTCTTCGTCAACACAAGGATAGAATTTATGAAAAAATGTATGCAAAAACTTATATGTTTTATATCCTTTTGTTAGAAGAAACCAATATGTTTTACCGTCAAACTTTTCGGCGTGTGACATTGCGTTATTTAACCAAGCAGGCATTAAATCATTTTTTCCCCAATATTTTTTTTCAATAATCGTATCTCCGGAAAACAAAAGTTGTGTATGCTCATCATACGGGAATATTGTAAGTGTAGTGAAACCTTGTATAGTATCATTTTCGTCACATAACAAAACAACTTCAATCTTTTCAAACAAATCAGAATAAAAGTTTGCTTCGGTAATGTTTGCGTAATATTTTGTCATTATATAATACATTTTTTCTTTTTGTTTACAAGTCAATTCATTAATTTTAATAGTTTTTCCGTTTAGCATTGTAATCCCCTTTTAACAGTACTGCCTACATATTTAAATCCCAAATTCATACCTAGCGCAATCATCTTTGTTGAAAAAGAAGGGGCTTGTTTCATTCTTCCGAATATTCTTCCTATCTTATAAAAATCTTTCCATGTTTTCAGATAAATTTCCATCAATTCATTTGGCGTCATATTCTTAGGTTGAAAAACAACATGGTCGTAATTATATTTTGACCAATCTTTTGTTAAAATTCTTCCCTCATTTTCTAACTTTTCAAATAGGCTTGATCCGGGATTAGGTGTTAAAAGCGCAAATCTTGCAACAGTAATTCCTAAATAATCCGCTTGCTCAACAAGTGAAGATAAGCTTTCTTTTGTATCGCTGTCCAATCCGAGAACAAAGCAGCCGTTTATACACATATTGTGTTCTTTTATAATATCAATGGCTTGCTTATATTTTTTTGGGTCATTGAACCCTTTTTTAACGCTTAGTAAGGAATCGTGATTTAGCGATTCAATTCCCATTGTGCAGCCTATGCAGCCGCTTTTTTGAGCTTCGGTTACTAATTCTTCGTCAAATGCGGTTTTAACCGTCATTGTGGAAGCCCAACGTAGTTTAAGCTTTTTAAGCTCACTCATAAGCTCCAAGGCATACTGTCTGTTTTGAAAAAAATTTGGGTCAAAAAATATTAAACTTTTGGTGTTTAATAATTTTATTTCGTCTATTACATCAGAAATTGGTCTCGGGTTAGGCGGATTCATCTTTTGTATGGCACAAAATTCACATTTGTTGGGACAACCGGGATTTGCGGTTATGCAAGGCGTTTTTACATATCCTTTCTTTGGCAACAAATCACGGCGAGGAATTTTATAATCCTCAGCCATTACGCAAGGTATTTTATATTCCTTTTCCGGCTTGCCTTTCGCGTAATCCGTCAGAAATTGCGGAAAAGATTTCTCAGCCGGACCGACAATAATAGTATCAGCGTGCTTTGCCGCTTCCTCGGGCAGAAGTGTTGTGTGATAACCGCCAAATAGTATATAAGAGCCTTTTTCTTTGAAAGTTTTGGCTAAGTTATAAGCCCGCGGGCTGCTTGAAGTAACAAAACTAATTGCAACTATATCATAATGCTTATCATAATCAATGGTTTGCATCATCTCATCGCAAACATCAACCTCGGCATTCAGTTCCGGCGGAATTAATGCCGCAATGGTTGCAAGGGTAAGCGGGGCGTAAGAAAGCATTGCGGAAAATTTATCTCTGTAAGCCTTATAATCTTTTTCCCAAGGCAATAGCAAAAGAATTTTCACTTTTTATCGCCCTCCTTAAAGTGTTTCAACCCGAATTTTAATCCTTGCTTTTTGTGAACTTCCCGTCTGAATAGAGGGTTGTAAAGCCAATAAGTAATCAGCTTTTTCAATGTTCGCATATTTGTTCGAGGGTCAAACATTCTATATAATACCGTAAGTGGACTATTGAATTTCTTGCGGCAATAAAAAGATATTTCGGTCAATTCATCCGGTGTCATATTTTTCGGTACGAAAGATGCGTGGTTAAAGCGATATTCATCGTGTAACCACCATTTTCCGTTATATAATAATCTTCCCTCCGTTTGCATTTTTTCATATAGCGGGGTGTTGGGATAGGGCGTAAGAATATTAAATGCCGCAAAAGTAAACTTATTTTTTATCGCCCAATCAACTGTCTGCTTTATGCTTTCGATAGTATCTGCGTCGTGCCCGACGGTAAACGCCGCCCAAGTTTGTAATCCCCATTTTTTAAGAACTGCAACCTCTTCTTTGTACATATTGAACTCACGTTCTTTATTTATACCTTTGTTCATAAAATCAAGGCTTTCCGGATTTATACTTTCAAACCCGATAACAAATCCCATGCTGCCGGACTTTACAATTAACTCCATCAATTCGTTGTCGTAAACCATATTGATTGTTCCTTGGCTTACCCAGTTGATTTTAAGAGGAATAAGCGCGCGAAACAGAGCTTTTGCTTTTTCAATGTTTGCAACTATATTATCATCCACAAAGAATATAAGTTTTCGCTTTTGCGATTTTATCTCTGACACAACATCTTCAATAGAACGACAGTAATGATTTTGCTTAAAATAAGAGCTGCACGCGCAAAAATTGCAATCATTTGTGCAACCTCGGCTAAATTGCATCAGAGAAATTGGAAGATAGCCTTTTTTATCAAAAATGTCTCTTCTTGTCAGATGATTTTCTTGCGGCGGATTTGCGATTTCACAAGTATAAAGTTTTTGCAAATTATGATTTCGTAAATCTTCAATGATTTGCGGCATGATATTTTCTGCGTCACCTGAAATGGTGCAATCGCAATGTTCCATAACTTCAGCGGTTGCAAGTTTAGCGTGCATTCCGCCCATAATAACAGGAATTTGTCTTGCCATATATTCGCTTGCTATTTCATATGCTCTTTTTGCTGTAAAAGTTTCAACGGTAATCATAACCGCGTTGAGAGGTTCGTCATATGGGATTTTTTCCATTCGGTCATCATATAAAACGACATCAATATCGGCAGGGATAAGAGATGCAATAACACCTAATTGAAGCGGCTCCATACGTCCTTCGTCAACGTATAAACTATGATTCTTAGTTCCTATTGTCGGTTTAATCAGAGCTATTTTCATCAAACCTCGCCCCCTAACTTTGTTTCTTGTTTTTGTTTAATTCCAAGTGCTGACACAATATTTAACAACAAAAATAAGTGCAAGCGGCGAAAGTTAACAGGATTAAACATTCTTTTTACTATACTTGTAGCAGAACAGAAATTATACCTCAATTTTTTACAGTTTTCAGCCAGTTGCAACGCGGAATAATTATCCGGATAGTGTATAGCATCGCCATAAGTATATTCATCAGCAAGCCACCATTTTTCATGAATTAATTTTTTTTTGTTTTGTAGCTCGGTATACAAATCAGTCGCGGGTGTTGCCATAAGGAGATTAAAATTTGCTAACAAAAATTTGTGTTTCATAACAAACGCATATGTTTTCTCAAAACTTTCGATGGTGTCATTCGGAGTGCCGAAAATAAAAGTGGCGAAAATCATTATCTTGTGAGAATATATATTTTGGATAGCTTTTTCGTAATCATTATTTGTTACATTCTGCGTTTTTCTAATTTCAGCAAGGGTTTTTACATTTAAACTTTCAAACCCTATTATCATGACAATACAACCGCTTTTGCTCATCAGTTTTAACATCTCGTCATCATTAGCGATGTTTATGCTGATTTGGCATACCCATTTTTTTCGCAATGGTATCAGTTTAGTTAAAAATTCTTTTAGTTTTGCCCTGTCGTGCAGTAAATTGTCGTCGGCTATAAATAGTACTTTTTCTTTCATATTTTTGATTTCACAAATAACATCGTCAACGTCACGTTCGAGTATACAGGATTTATAAAAAGAATGAACGGCGCAGAAATTACAATTAAAAGTACATCCGCGTTTCCATTGTATTGTGCCAATCTTTCTGCTGTATTTTTTGTTGTCAAAAATAGATTTATCCATTTTTTCAAATGGTAACATATGTGAATTTGAAGATATGTACTGCTGCTGTAATTCGTTAGATTGTAAATCTTTTATTACTTGCTCCCAAACAGGTTCGGCATCGCCGATAATAACGCTGTCTGCATATTCATTCGCTTCATCAGGGCAAGCGGAAGGATGGAAGCCGCCCATGATAACTTTGATATTCGGATTGATACTTTTATATTTATTCGCAAGCAGGTACGCGCGTTTAGCTGAAAATGTTTCAACACTAAAACAAACCGCGTCACTATCAAGAGTCTGCGGAAGTTTTTCTATACATTCGTCATAAAAGTCAACCTCAATATCTTTTGGCGTTAAACTAAATAATATCATAAATGCCAAAGGCTTCAAAGCGTCAGCGGATTGTTTCCCTGTTATGCTTGGGCGAATAAATGTTATTTTCATTTGAAGACCTCATTAATAGAGTTTTCAAAGACCGCTTACGAAATTCGTAAACGGTCTTCGTATCTATATAACTTAAAGTTCATATTCTACGCTAATAATTGAAGGCATCATAGAGTCGAAATCTTCCCAAATGAAAACTCTTATATCGTTAATGTCTGTATTTGCAAACGGCGGAAACGCAATGTTAAACATAGAACCTCTATTGTTATTACTATCTCTAACAATAAAGTGATACAATAGCATTGTACCGTTAATGTCAAAAATAGCCCCGTGAAGAACCCTGCTTTCAATAGCTTCGCTTGTTGTAATTTTCAAAGTCGGTATGTCGACGCTGGTAAGATTAAATGCAGACGGTGAAACATTTATCGCAATATTAGGCATTGCTACATCCGTCAAAGCCGGTTGAGGAATGTCGGTAGGAGTATTATTGTTATTCGCTCCTCTTGCTTGCGCGCCGAAAGCGTAATTTCCGATAAATGCAACTCCATTTGGAATATTAACTTGCGATAATGCGATAGAATTTCGGAACATATAGTTAGGGATTTCTGTAAGTCTGTTAGTTAAAACAATGTTTGTAAGCGCTCTTGTGTTGTCAAACGCATGGGAGCCTATAACAAGAGTTTCATTTCCGCCGGATTCAAACGTAACACTTGTTAAATGCGGGCTGTTTTGGAAAGCGGAATAGCCAATCTCGACAACGCTGTTCGGAATTGTTATCGAAGTTAAACCAACGTTAAATGAAATCCAGTTGTGCAAAAGAATATAAATCGTATTCGAACCCCAAGTTTGCGCGAACGCAAAATCGCCGATATATCGAACGCTTGGCGGTATAATTACTTCGTCAAGTATTACTGTGTTAAAGAAAGCGCGCGGCGCGATTTCAACAACGGTGGGCGGAATTGTATAAGAAGTTCCCTGTCTATACGCAGGGTACACCATCAACACGCTCGGCTCTCCCGCTTGGTTTAGGCGGAATAAAACTCCGTCGGGACTTGAAAAATGCTGATTACCCGGAGTGACATTTATCGCTGTCAATTCGTCCAAGTTAAAAAACGCGGTTTCGCTTATATATTCAACGCTTGCGGGAAGATTTATTATATTTCTTCCTATATCTTGACCGATGCGCCTGGGGGAGGAACTGACAATACCGAATGCGTAATCACCGATACGTTTAATTCCTTCCGGAAGAGTAACGGTTCGCCAACGATATGTGTTCGCGAACGCGTAAGCCGGAATTTCGGTAATTCCGTTCGGCGCTATTGTTACTTGAGTCAAATTGTTAATGTAATGAAAAGCTCCGGGACCGATAGACTCAACGGTTGCCGGTATAGTTACGGATGACAATCCGTTATCCGCCCAACGATTGTGAACTCCCGCCGTGTTGGAAGCAAAAGAGAACGCGCCGATTGATTCAATATCTTCGTGGAAATTTACCGATCTCATTTCTAATGTGATAAGAAATGTTCCCATATTTATTCTTGTCAGTTCGGCAGGAAGATTGTTTCCGTCCATTATACGAGGTAGGGCGTGACAATTACTAAACGCGCCGGCGCCGATAAAGCTAACCGAATCTGGCAGATTCAACGAAGTTAACGCTTGGTTGTTACCAAACGCGAATTTTCCGATATATTCTAAGCTTTCGCCGCCTGTCGCTGTTGCAAGGTTGACACAGCGGTTAAAAGCGAAATCACCAATTATCGTAACAGTATCTGGAATATACACGCTTGTAATATCGGCGCGGTCAGCAAAAGCAAATTCGGGGATTTCATAAACGGTACTATGAATTGTTACAGCGCCTCCGTCTATGTCAAAATACGTGAACGGAGCCGCTTGCGCCGGAGTTGGAGCAATCAACTCAGGAACGCGTGCGTTTCCGCCGTAAATTCCTGAATGCTCGAACGAAATCGCAGTTTGCCAAGCAAGTTCCGCCAAAATTTCCATTTGTTCTACAGTTATGTTTGAAAATTCACCGAAAGGCTGATTGTTTGCGAACCAAGCAAGGTCGCCCGAACGAATACCACGTGCGGCTTCATGGTTAATCACTTCAGCCGGGTTTGTTCGATAAAGCATAGAAAAAAGAAGCATATGCATAAAATACATTCCGCGCGGATTAAAATGCATACTGCTTATAGGATCGTCATTTCTAAAAGTAAAATTATAGAAAGCCATCTGGTCTGTTGGATCCCAACCCGGCATACCTCCGGATTCTATCAATTCTTTTAGGTTCAAAATCGCTTGATTTGACGGAATAAGATAAATTCCCGGGCTTTCAACTCCCTCGATATAGTCAAGCTCTTCACGAAGCTCGTTAAGCGCGAGACGAACTCTCTCCGCGTCTCTTGCCATATATCGCGCATTTTGCTCAAAACTGTGTTTATGATTCCAAGTTTCGTATACAAAATACCTGATATTTGGGTTGAATCGCCGCGCGAGAGTATATACTTCCATCTGAGACGCTATTTCAACATTTCCGGTTCCGCCGTTTGACGGAAACACTTGAGCTGTGATTATGTCCAAATCTAAACTGTCAACCGAAAAAACGCCTCCGGCGCGCCATGGCGTCCAACCACTGGCAGGTGCTCCTAATATCGCCGAAGTCGCCGCACCGAGCGGAGTATTTCGATGAAAGGTATGCGTAATGCCTGAAGCGTTCATTACATGAGGTAAACCGACAAAAGAGTCGGTTAAGCTGTTTCCTAAATGAAAACTTGTTAAACCTGTTGTTATTGGGTGAAGATTTCCCGATGACGGCACAGGTTCATAAGCAATGCTCGTTGCCGGAAAAACCATAATTGTGGCAAGTATACATACCGCTGTCATTAAAGCTGTAAATTTGTTGAATTTGATATTCATTTCAGACTACTCCTTCTAGATTTAGTTTATATTTTAAATACTACCATAAACATTGAAGTAAGTCAATACTAACACCACAACTTTATTGTTGCGTCCCCTTGACAAGCTATCGTGATAATGTTATAATGTGAATGATTAATTATTTGTAAATAAAGGAGATGAAATTGTATGAAAAAAGTTTTTTCAGTTATGGTTGTATTGTCCATGTTGGTTGGATTGGTTGGTATAGGCAGTGTTTATGCCGAAACCAACGGCGGTGTAAATCTGTTTCCGCAAGGATATTTTGAAAGTTTAGACGGATGGGACGGCGCACCTCGAATACCTGATGTTGACGCGGGTCCGTCCGGGATGACAGGAGTTCTTTTGCCGAATGACAATCCGAACACGAATAACGATAATATGGTTCGATTGGAAGGCGTGGGAGATATTATACGTTATCCAATAAGTCTTGCCGGAAACTCGACATATAGATTAGTCGTTTGGGCAAGAGGAGGACAAACGAGCGGTATGACGGCAGTGACTATCGGACCGGCAATTGGCAGTCCGAGAGCAGACTGTTGGAAAGGCACGGGCATCGTATGTCATGACTATTGGTGCGGCTGCGATTCGGTACGGCATGTGCTGCATTTTGATACAGCAACCGATGGCGGTGGTTGGGTACAAAAAACGTTAGAATTTACGCTTGACGCGGATTTTGAGGGCGA